>Ga0080064_1003268_pt1 | contig 24109 bp, 21 predicted proteins | sample Subgrocontami54m_FD_69260 | JGI IMG/M metagenome (GOLD analysis project Ga0080064, IMG submission 69260) | Subsurface groundwater microbial communities from S. Glens Falls, New York, USA - GMW46 contaminated, 5.4 m (SPADES assembly) (version 2) ...
AAGCACCATACCGATGGTGGCCATAACAATGGACACCTTTTTCTTGACGGAAAACTCCGCTATATTCATGCTTAAGCTTCGGCTTCTTGGGTCTCGAGCAAACGGACTGTTTTGCCGTCTTCCAACCTCTCAAGCCCCGAGATGGCGACGATTTCTCCTTCGGTAAGTCCGGCATCGATTTGAGAATAATCCGGACGCGTGTAGCCGATGGTGATGGCGCGCTTTTCAGCGATGTTCTTTTCGGGATTCACGATATAAATGAACTGCTCGCCTTCGCTGCCCTGAATCGAATCCGTCGGCACCACCAGGGTATTTTTTTTGCTATAAAGCAGGACGCGGATGCGGGCAAACATGCCCGGCAAAAGCAGACGCTCGGGATTTTCCAAACGCACGCGCGCCGTCGCGGTACGGCTTGTGCCGGCCACCAGCGGCGCAACGTTTTCAATCACGCCTTCGAAAGTCTTATCCGAATAAGCATCCACAAAAACACGCGCTTTCTGGCCCAACGCGATTTTTTTGACGTCCCGCTCCACAATACCGAATTCTGCAAAAACGTGCTCGGTCATGATATGCGTGCCTAAAAGTGTATTCGGTGTGATCGTCTCCCCTTCCTCAATATTAAGCTCGCCGATCATACCGGCGGAGGGCGCATACAGGTTGGATTTTTCCAACATGGCTTCATGCGCTTTCATTTCAAGCCGCGCGGCCTCGTATTCGTAGGACACGCCTTCCAATTCTTTTTTCACTTTTTCCACGGTCGTTTTCGGAATTGCGCCCATCGCCAAAAGTTTGTCGTGTTCATTCACTTTTTCTTTTGAAATATCCACATCGGTTTTGGATTTCCGCGCCGCGGCCTGCGCGCGTTTCAGGCGCAGCAAAATATCGTCCTGACGCAGCGACATCAAGAGCGCGCCTTCTTCGTAGCGTTCGCCTTCACGGTAATTAATGGAACTGATCACTCCCGGGACTTCGAAACTCAGTTTGAATTCAATGGCGCCCTTGATCGTGCCCAACACGTTGAGGGAATCCTCGAAATTAAACCGGCCGATCTTGAAACCCTTGACCGCGACGGCAACGTCTTTGGCGTCGGGCTGTTCGGCCACCATTTTTTCCAGCGAAACTTTACTTTTGCCAGAAAAAAATATGTTTTTGACCACCATCGCGATGATGAGGATCCCGATAACGATGGTAATTTTTTTAGTATGCTTACCCAGAATTTTGCGGAGCGGCGCCGGAATAAAGCCGCCGAGGCTTTTCAAGAGTCCCGCGGCTTTATGCAACAAGCCCCGGATGCCGCGCGGCGCTTCTGTGGCGGCGGGGACGGGCACCTGGACGATCTCCGGATCTTCAGGTTCCGGTTCAGGCGCCGCTTCTGCCTGTTCCGGTTTTTGGATTTCAATCGCAGCCGGTTTTACGGGCGCCTTTTTAGTACGCCCGCGGCCTTTGGGTTTCGCTTCGGGTTCTTTGGGAGGTTCCACGGCCGCAGGCGCCGGTATTTTAGCTTGCGCGGCGGCCTTCTTTTGCTGCAAGGCTTTGAGACGTTCCAGCAAAGCGGCGGGCAACTTCGCAAAACCCGCAAAAAGAGACTGCCCTATTGTCCTTTTGGGGGCTTCAAATTCAAGATCCTGTTCAAACTCTTCGCCCTCATCCATTTCAGGCGATTCAAAATGCTCTTCTTTTTCTTCATCCTTCATAAGTTTCCTCTACTGTCATAAAGTCACGAATGCCCACGCCGCGGTTGAGTTCCGCTTTGGCGGTGTAGTAAGCCTCCAGCGCTTCGTGCATGCTGGAACGCTCGCGCAAGAGATCGATTTCTGCTTGCATGTATTCGGAAATTTGAATTTCATTGTTATCCAAACGGTGACGCGACAAAACTACGAGACGGTCGCGATAGACCGCGCGCTTGATGGTCGAACGCAGCTGAATTAAAGCGCGCTGGTAATTGAAATAAGCGGTTTTGACATCGCGGTTCACTTCTTTTTCCGCATTTTCAAGTTCTTCGATTTGATCGAGTTTTTCCACTTGCGCTTCTTTAGCGGCGACCAAAGCTTCCAGTCCGTCCAGGATATTGACGGTCATCTGGTTGCGCGTCGTGTAGCTTCCGCTGCCGCCGCCCTGGAATTGAGACACGGTCGGCGCGCGCGCATCATTCTCAAACTGGTACTGCACCGTGCTGCCGCCCACGTTCCATTGGGCTTCCAAAAGAAGGCGAAATTCCTTTTGCAATTTCGGGTCCAGGTCGACCTCATTAAAAGCTTCGCCCAGTTTTCCGAATTCCATCACCAGATCAACGCGGGGCATCAGCTCGCCCCATTTGATTCTTTCTTCAAGCCGCGCAGAAAATAATTTGGAGGATTCCACCTGCAACTCTGGCCGGTTTTGATAGGCCAAATCCGTCAAAATTTCGAGATTAGGAACGGCGCCGCCTTCGGCGGACGCCTGCTCCTGCGGTTCCGCAATCGACGGCTCTTCCAGGCTGCTGTCGCTGGCCGGCGCGCGGTTCTTCTTCATCATTTCCTCAAGATTATAAAGCTCGGCAATGGGCAACTCCCGGTCGCTTGAAACTCCCAGAAAACTTTCCAACTCCAAATGCGCTAGTTCCATTTCCTGCCTGGCGCTTTCATGGTCGTACTGCATCTGGCTGTAAAGCGACTGCACGTTCAAATGTTCGATTTCGGAAATGAGTTCTTCATCCCACTTCTGTTCGGAAAGCTTGGCAAAAGGACGGGCCTTATCAATGGCGCGCTGATGGTCGATCACATTTTCAACCTGGCGGTTATATTTAAAATAGGCCGCCGAGACATCCTTGATCAAATCCCCCAACACCACGTCGTATTGTTTCTCGGCGCCCATCAAATCAGATTTTTCCTGCAGCAGCGTATTCCAAAGAATGCCGCCGCGAAAAATCGGCTGGCGGAAAGTCCACCGCCAGTCGCGCGAATTAAAGGGGCCACCGCTGCCCAAAGAGCCGTCGCGGTGCTGGTACTTCAAATTCATTTCGGGGAAAAGTTCGCGCAATGCAGCCCAAACACGCCGGTTGGCCAAACCGATACGTTCCCGCGCGGCAATCGCAGGCGTATGGACTTGGATGGCACGCTCAATCACATCGGCGAGCGATTTCTTGCCCAGCAAGATAAATTCTTCCCGGTCGCGAACGGTGTCAACGGTTATGGTTTTGCGGATAAAACCTTCATCCAGGTAGGGCATTTTCTCGATACGCTCGTCACGCAATAGGCGCACCTGATCCTGTACCGAATTTTCGGAGACTTCCTCGGCAGTAGGCAGTGGGAGCGACGCTTCTTCCGCCGTTTGGACACCGGAACCCGCAGAAACTGCGCCTAACGAAGCGATGCCCATCGCCACAATGATCCAATTGAATCGTTTGGCCATATAGATCTATCGATCCTTAAAAATCAATGATAAAAGACTTGTATCCCTATGTCTATTTAATTATTAACGTTATATCGTCCTGACCCCATTGTAACTTAATCAAAGCTTATGCGTGCCCAGCCTGCACTATTAAAAGAAAGACGGGGCGGTCACAATCAAAAGCACGGCATCACGGTGCAACGGATTATAGAGCGAATGTTTCAGCACCCCGTCGAAGAAGAGATTATCGCCTTCGCGCAAATCCCATTTCTGCTCCGCCACTTCCAGCTCCACACGTCCAATCAGCGAGGAAACAAAAAGCGGCGAGGAATGCCGGAGCAAAGTCTGCGTGAGTTTTTTCTTCGGCGATAAAATGATCTTCCCGCAAAAAAAATCTTTAATAAAGGGAGTAAATGACACGATTTTGATGCCTTGTTTCTGAAATTCAACCTGAAATGCCCCTTTTTGAGTGCCCCGGTGGATGGAATGGCCCATTTCTAGCTCAATTTCCCGGAAAAAATCTCCGACCATCACGCCCAGGCCGCGCGCCAGCGAAAGCAAAGTCTTCACGGACGGATTTTTGATGCGCCCTTTCTCGACGGCCGTCAGCGTTTTGGGGTCCAGATTGCCGGCCCGGCGGCAAAGTTCGACGCCGGACAGCCCCTTGCGCATTCTGAGATCGCGCACTTTGGCCCCCAAAACAAATGAATGGTCACTGACCGCATGCCCGTCGCGGCGGCGCATTTCCTGCCCCAATCCTTCGTAAACGGAAAATGTTTTGGGTGTTTTAGATGCCATGTCGGTTCCTTTCTCAAGAGTCTAATGTCCTCCTTCTCCCTTTGGGAGAAGGCTGGGATGAGGGACACCCCCTCACCCTTCCCTCTCCCCATGGGAGAGGGGGAAAAATTACCACGTTGTTAAGGTCTGACCTCTGCGCCAGTCCGGTTTTCTTGCAGCATCAAACGGCCCAGCATGAAACGTTGAAAACCTTCTTCATTGCGAAAATGCCACAGCAGCTTGGCTTCGCTGCGGTCGCGGTCGAAATCGTGCAAAGCCGGCGAAAGACGCACGGTCTGGCCGGCCGTCGGCTCCAGATTCAAATAGCGCCAATCGATAGCCCCTTCCAGGATATAGCCGCCTTCATCTACAAAACTTCTGGCTTCGATAAAGCCGCGTTCCAGAGGGTCAAAGCCTTCCTGAAATTCACGGACCCCTCTCCCGACGAGGCCATCGGCATCCTCCCGCCGGAAAAGCGCCAGGCGACGGTGTGGAACGTGGCAGTCAACGGCGTGATGGCCGGGTGTCGGCCTGAGTACATGCCGATACTCATTGCGGCGGTACAAGCAATCGCAGAGCCCCGATTTCGCCTCGCGGATGCCGGGAGTACGCCGGGCTGGGAGCCGCTGGTGATTCTGAACGGTCCGATAGTCAAAGACCTAGACTTCAACTATGGAACGGGGGCGATGCGGATCGGAAGGCAAGCCAACTCCAGCATCGGCCGCTTCCTCAGACTTTACATGAGGAATGTCGCCGGGTTGCGGATACCGCCCGGAGCAACCGACAAGGGGACTATAGGCTTTACGTTCAATGTCGCCCTGGCGGAGAACGAGGACGCGGTTGCGGAGATCGGCTGGGAGCCCTTCAGTGTAGACCAGGGCTTCCAACGGGGCGAAAACGTGGCCACCGTGCAGAGTGTCGTAGCCATCAGTCCGCCTATTTACCCTGGTGGTGATAAGGCAAAGGACCTGGTGCAAACCGTGGCCGAAGTGTGGGGGCAGGGTACCTGCGCCCCCAGGGCATGGGGAGGACTGATTTTCGGCAGTTGGTTTCCCCTGCTGGTGATGAGCCCCGCTGTAGCGAAAGCGATAGCGCGAGACGGCTGGACGAAGGACGAGATAAGAAACTACCTGTACCGCAACGTCAAGACTCCAGCGGGGTTGTTGGAGAAATATGCGCGACAAGCTGGGACCACCACTTTTAACCTCTGTCAGCAAGTAAAGGATGGGATAATCCCGGACGAATACTGCCAGTCGACAGACCCCGAGCGGTTAGTCCGGGTGTTTTTGCGGGCTGATTGGATAGGGATTGTCCTTGCTGGCGACCCCGATAGAAATCAGGCGAGGGGATACGTCAATAATCACGTGCAGGGCCCTCCCGTGAGCAGAAAGATAGACCTGCCTGCCGGGTGGGAGCACTTGCTGAACAAAAGTCGAAGGCCGTAGCGGAAGGACGCTGTGATCATCAGGGGCGGACATGCCAGACGGCTAGTACCGCGGCTGTTTCGCCCCGGGCGATTTAGCTCGTCGGAATTCGATCGCCCAGACCTCCGGCCCACGGGCGCGACCCCCCTGGACATCGGCCAGGATATTCTCCCACCATTCGCGCGACTTGCCCAAGGCGCGGCGCTTGGCGTAGGTGAGGCAGAAGTGTTCGAGCATGGCGCGGCGGCTGGGAAAGCCTTCCGCACGAGCTTCCGCCTCGCTGACATCGCCCAGGCGTTGCTTCCACACCCGTGTGATCTTCACCCATGCAAACCCGGGCACGTTGCGTTTAGGACGGCATTCGTGAACACTCCCCACCTTGGGAGCCCGCCGCCAGGGGCGTCGCGTCTGGGTCTTGCGCCCATCGAGAATGTATTTCTTCCAGAACCTGCGAACCTTCAGCATTTCTGCGCCTCTCGGTGCTCGTATTGACAGCAGTGCAAAGCGGGCGCCTGTATGGCGCCGACGTACGTTAAACAGACCCGGGTCCGCTGTCAGCATATACGACAGATTTACTCCAAGTCAAACCCACGGCACACCAGGAGGGACAAGGCATTGTATGCAAGATCTGTCCAAACTGGACAGGGCGATTCCACGATCCGGTGCAATCAGCGATCCTGCAGGTGATGTACTGATGTCGCGAAAGGGGAAGGTCATGACCAGGGGCCGAGGCACGGTGTCGTTTTACGCCGTCGGGGACATCCGTATCATGAAGACAAAGAAGCCGGAAATTGTCCTGGAGCGGGTCGCGCCCATCTTGAGGGAGGCGGACATCACTTTCGCCCAACTGGAAGGTAACCTCTCAGAAAAGGAATGTCCACAATTGGGGTATGCCAGCGTCCGGCTGGCTCCGCGTTCCAGTGTCACTGCCCTGACCTACGCTGGCATCGACGTCGTCTCCGTGGCGGGCAACCACTCCCTGGACTATTGGCCGGATGCCCTGCTGGACGGCATGGAGTGGCTGCGCCAGAACGGTGTCCAGCCCGTGGGGGCGGGCCGGAACCTGGACGAGGCCCGCAAGCCCGTGATCTTCAAGAAAAACGGCACCCGGGTGGCCTTCCTGGCCTACGTCTCCGTGGTTCCCTGGGGCCACGAGGCCAGCCCCCGGCGTCCGGGACCCAACCCCATGCGGGCCTCCACCTACTACCAGCAGGCCGACTGGCAGCCGGGGACTCCCCCCCTCATCGTGACCATCCCCAACCCTCAGGACATGGCTCACATGCGGGAGGACGTGCAGAAGGCGCGGCAGAAGGCGGACTACGTGATCGTCTCGATCCACTGGGGTGTCCACAACCTGCCTGTCAAGCTGGCGGACTACGAGCCGGTGGTGGGCCACGCCGCCATCGACGCCGGCGCCGATATGGTGCTGGGGCACCATGCTCACATCCTGAAGGCGATTGAACTGTACAAGGACAAGCCTATCCTCTACTGCATCGGCGATTTTTCGGTAAGCACCACATATCGAGAGGGTTATGAGGACTACCAGTACACCGTGGACAAGGTCTACGGGCGCGAGGCGGACCCGCACTACACCTTCCATTCACCCATCGCTTCGCCACACCAGAAGAAGAGCGTGATTGTAAAAGCCCTCATCAAGGGCAGGCGCCTGGAATCGCTGCATCTTGTGCCCTGCCTTATCAACTCCGAAGGGCAGCCATGCCCCATTGACGCGCGGCGACAAAAGCAGATGTGGAAGGAATGGCTGGACTTTCTGAAGGAGTCCTGCCAAGGCATCGGATGCGACACGGAGCTGGTCCCTGAGGACGGCGAGGTGCGCGTGCGCCTGCGCTAGACCATCCCCGGACTCGGACGGGCGCTCGTCGGGACGCCCGATGGGTGAGGCCCGGGACACGTTGGGAGAATGCGTCATGTTAAGCCTGAAAGGGCGGACCGCTCTCGTTACAGGAGCAGGGCGGAACATTGGCAGAGCCATTGTCCTCAAGCTGGCCGAGGAGGGTGCCAACGTCGTCGTCAACGCCCGTGACTCCAAGGAGTCCCATAGAGAGGCACGCAATGTCGCGAAGGAGGCCCGCGCCTTTGGGGTGCGGGCCATCGCTGTAGCCGCGGACGTATCGGACCCGGTGCAGGTGGGGGCGATGGTGAAGGCAGCGACAAAAGAACTGGGGACGATTCACATCCTCGTTAATAACGCCGCCATCCGGCCAAGCAGCCCTCTGCTTGAGACAACCGATGAAGAATGGGACCGGGTGCTTAAAGTCGTCCTTTATGGGCCTTTCTACTGCGCCCGGGCCGTTGTTCCCGGCATGATCGAGGCCAAGTGGGGACGAATCATCAGCATATCCGGGATTTCAGGTATCCAGGGGGCCGCTAATAAAATTCACGTCGTGACGGCAAAGGCGGGACTGACGGGCTTCAGCAAGGGATTGGCCAAAGAACTGGCGCAATACAATATCACTGCCAACACAGTGGTGCCCAGCCGCATCGACACGAAGCGCAGACACATGGAGTGGTATCCGCACGTACAGAAGGCCAACGACTTTGCCCAGGGTATCCCGCTGGGACGCATGGGACGACCTGAGGAGATTGCCGCCCTCTGCGCCTTCCTGGCCTCGGAAGAGGCCCAATATATCAATGGAGCAATGATCCTGGCGACAGGCGGTCACTACATGTAGCCCGCTTCGGCCCCCGGCTGACGGCCACGTCGGTGACGCCCAGCGCTGCCGCGATATCCTTCCGCCGCCACCCCTGGGTGCTCAACTCCCAGGCCCGCAAGCGCCATTCGACCCCGCATTGGCGTCATAGCGCCGCGCGGAGCGCTCTCTGCAAGGTTTACGCAGCCTGGCAGGCGAGGCTTGCGTTCACACAGAACGCAGCTCATGCCCGACAACCTTCGACGGGTCCCAGATGACTGATACCAGTTCGAAATCTATGACCCACACCGTCGGGCCCTTTGAGCGCCCACTTAGAATATCATCAAGCATTTGCAGCCATTCCCTTGGGGTCTTGCCCAGGGTACCCCGGTTGGCGTGAGAGCGGCAAATTTGCCTGAGGATATCCGCACGATCTGCATTTCCCTCGGCTCTGGCATCTGCATCGGTTACTGCTCCCAGAGGCTCCGTCCGTATGTTGCGGATTCTGACCTTCGCGAAGGTCTTATCCGAAGGGAATCGCTTGAGCGATTGGATGCTCCCGATCTTGAGCTTTGGGTCGAGGAAACGTCTGGTCTGTGTCTTTGTCCCATCTAAGATGGGTACGATTATCCAGTAGGTTCGAGCGAGAATCACGTTGTCACCTCCAACTCAGATGTAGGCGCAGTTCCTGTTCTCATTGGCTGCTTGATCTCAAACGGGAGGCCTGGAGTAGCGACGATGCCAGCTACTTGTCTGCCTGTACAACAAGAAGGGCTCAGTGGGTATTCCGTCCACCTTGATCTTCGAAGGCTGCCCAAACTGCGGGCCTGAGTCCTGGTCCTGTCCGGGCATGGGCACCACTCAGCGGGATTTGACCCACACGATTGTCTTCCTCTGTCCCCCTGAGCAAAGCCATGGGTGTGCGCTGACTTGGATTCCCTGCTACGCTCAGCATGACTTTCTGCTGCAAAGGCCGGCCGAGTCTAGATAGCCCTTGCCTCCTGCAGCACCAGTATATCGTCCCACGTATAACCGCAAAGCTCTATCAGCACTTCTTCGGTGTGCTGTCCCCACTCAGGGGCCGGACCTTTGCACTGCATGGGAGTCTCGCTCAGGTGCATAGGATGTCCCACCATCTTGTGCATCCCACGGTTCAGAGTGGGGAAGTCCGCGATATAGTTGTTGGCAATGACCTGAGGGTCCGAGGCGACCTCCGGTTGATCCTGAACAGGCCCGGAGGGCAGACCCGAATCCCTGAGAATGTCCAGCCACTCTTTCCGTGTGCGTTGGCGAATCACCGCCCCCACCCGCTCGTTGAGCTCGACAGCGCTGTCCAGACGCCCGTCCACGGTGGTGTATCGTGGGTCCTCTGCCAGATCCTTCAGTCCCAGAATACGGCACAGGTTTCCCCATGTCCCTCTTTCCACCGAGGACGTTAGATTGATAATCACCCACTTGTCGTCCTTGCATTGGAATACGTTGGGAATTGCCCGGGTCTTCTGGGAAACCTTCTCGGTAGGAATTCCCGAGAAGAGGTACTCGTCCATGCGGACAGACTGAAGCCAGATGGAGGTGCCCATGAGGGAAGTCTCGACCATCTGACCGCGCCCCGTTACTGCCCTCTGGTACAGCGCGGTCAGGATGCCACAGGTCAGCATACCGGCGCCCGCCTGGTCGGTGGTGGAATATGGCCAGACGGGAGGTTGCCCCGGGTCACCCATGATGCTGGAGATTCCCGCGCGAAGCGCTGACACCGAATCGACGCTGGGTAGGCGGGCGTCCGGGCCTTTCGGCCCGAAGCCTGTTGCGTGAGCATAAATGAGCGTCGGGTTGTATTTTCGAAGAGTCTTGTAGTCGATCCCCAGCTTCTCTGCCACGCCGACCCGATAGTTGCTCACGAAGACATCCGCAAGTGGCAACATCTTATGTAAAATCGCTCTGCCCTGGTCCGTGCCCAGGTCCAGCTTCACTGACCTCTTGCTACGATTGAAGCTGTCGAAGTAGGACCTGGGATAGACGCTTTGCCCATTCACCTTGTGGCGCTGGCCCAGGTTAGATCGTCCATAATCCCCGTGCTCCGGGTGCTCGATCTTGATAACATCGGCGCCTAGCTCGGCCAACATCATGGTCCCCGCTGGCCCTTGCTGGAACACCGTCCAGTCGAGCACGCGCACTCCTTCAAGGGCAAACTCCATAATTGCTTCCTACCTCCTCAGGCGTTTCAAGGCCAACTATGAGCGCTGGCGCGGCTCCCAAAGCCTATACCTGGGTCTCCGGCGCCCGCGGTTCGGGTTGACCAAAAGAGCCTCCAGTAGACACCGGCGCCCGGATCTTGGGGTCCACAATCACATTCACTACGTAAGGCTTGGTTCCTTCCCTGGCGGCCCGCATGGCCCGACCTAGAGCGGCCTTGAGGTCTTCGGGACGGTCCACCTGCTCCCCCTCGCAGCCCAGACCCTGGGCCACCACGTGGTATGCCGTGTGTCCCAGATTGCGAGCGGCCAGCCATTTGCCCGTGTCCGCCGTCCATCCTCCGTTGTTGCAGATAATCACGGCCAGAGGGATCTTGTGACGGACTGCGGTATTCAGCTCCATCGCCGTCATGCCGAATGAGCCGTCTCCGGTCAGCACCACCACTGTTTTGTCTGGCTTGGCCACCTTCGCAGCGATGCCGAAGGGCACGCCGATACCCATGCAACCAGACAAGCCGGGATTCAGCCGGTGGCGAGGGTAATACGACGGAATAGTCTGTCGCGCGGTGTTCAGCGTCTCGCGACCGTCCACAGCCAGGACGGCGTCCCGCGGCAGCACGGCCCGCAATTCCTCACAGACCCGCAGATGGTGAATCGGCATCTGGTTGAGATTCACCTTAGACCAGCGCTGCCGCTCTCTCTCCGCGTCAGCCTTTCGCAACTGCTCCACCCAGGAAGCTGTCTGGCCCTCCGGCAACGCGTGTTTCGTCTCGTCCAGCATCTGGCGCAGAACCTGTTTCACGTCCCCGACGATGCCCACGTCCACAGGCCGGTTGTGCCCAATCTCTTGCGGGTCGATGTTAACCATGATGATGCGGGCCTTCTCGGAGAGTCGCGGGGGAAGGAGGTAACTGGAAATGAAGTTGGAACGCGTACCCAGGATGAGGACCAGATCGGCTTCTCGGAAGGCCACAGTGCGGGCGGACAGAAGGCTCAGGGGATGGTCTTCTGGCAGAATCCCCCGCCCCAGAGGTGTGGTATAGAAGGGAATCTGGAGCCTCTCCACCAGTTGGCGCATTTCCTCACCCGCGTCCGCCCAGAGCGATCCACTCCCCGATAGGATGATGGGACGCCGGGCGTGGCGCAGGAGGTCCATGGCACGCCGAACGGCCGCAGGGTCGCCCGCGGGAGCGGGGATGCCGGTTTCCTCTGTCATGCTTAGCGCAAGGGCCTTATCCCCAACGTCGCTCCCTACTTCGCCATAGAGGACGTCTGCGGGGAAGTCCAGGTATATTGGACCCTGGCGGCCGGTCATCGCCGTCCGGAAGGCTGCGGAGACGTACGCCGGGATCCGCTCGGCGCAGGGTATCTGCCACGCCGCTTTGGTAAGCGGCTTCATCACGCCCAACTGGTCCGTCTCCTGAAAGGCTTCCATGCCACGAAGAGAAAGGGCCACTGACCCTCCCACGACCACCACGGGGCTACAGTCCAGAAAGGCGTTCAATATCCCCGTGGTGGCGTTCGTGGTGCCAGGGCCCGCGCTCACCATGCATACCCCCGGGCGGCCCGAAGCGCGAGCGTAGCCGTGGGCCATCATCGCCGCGCCCTGCTCGTGCCGGGTGTCCACCAGACGCATCCCTTGCTTTGCACACCCGTTCACCGTGCTCTCCAGGGGACCGCCCATCAGCAAAAAGAGCGTATCCACGCCGCGCCGCTTCAAGCTGGCTACCAGTAGATCCGCTCCTGTGACCGAAGACATTATTGCACTCCTTCTCGCGCTCTTTCGTCGCTCTTCATAAGCATTGCGCTTGTTAACACATCATTCAGTTGTAGTTTGACGTATAGACCACAAACATGTCAAGCCCGTTCGCCGACTCACCCCATATTCGGCGCCATGTCCGTTCTTGGACGCTTGTCTAGGACCGCCTGCCGGCGACGAGTCGCGGCGCTATCTCGCTGCTCACCATTTCTACCTGGCGCATGGCCTCTCTCGCTGGACATGCTGGACGCAATACCACCAGCCTTGCGCCTGCGTCCAGATACTCCTGGACTCGCTCGCCGACCTGAGCGGCCGATCCTAAGGCGCAGAACCTCTGCAACGGAATGTCCTTCCGCCCAAAGGGGAGATAGGGCTTAAGCTTCTCAATCGTACGGTTATCCTTGCAGCAATTGAAATGCAAAAGCACGCCGTAGCTATCAGGCTGGACCTTTCGCCCGGCGCGCCTGGCAATAGACCGAATGGACTTGATAGCCGTTTTCACTTCGTCGGGAGTCACGCTCGAACCCAGCCACCCATCCCCCACGAGTCCGACTCGGCGAAACGCTGCGGGACTGCCTCCCCCAATCCAAATGGGGGGATACGGCCGCTGCAAAGGCTTTGGCTTGAGGGAGATGTTGCGCACCTGAGAAAACTCCCCCCGATACGTGACTCGACTCTTGCGCCATAGCTGTCTCATGAGAGCTATGGCCTCATCGACTCGCGCGCCACGCTGCCGAGGGCTGATCCCGAAGGCCTCAAACTCCGGGAGCTTCGGGTTTCCCGCGCCCACTCCGACGATCAGCCGGCCTCCTGAGAGAAAATCGAGGGTTGCCAGTTCTTTGGCAGTGAGGATAGGATTGCGCAGCGAGAGCACGATGACGCTTGTACCCAATCTGATCCTGCGGGTACGTGCGGCGGCGGCGCTGAGAAAGGCTATCGGATCAAAGACCAGTCGGCTGTGTAAGGGGTGATCGCTGCACCATAGACTGTTATAGCCCAGGCTCTCCGCTGCGTCTATGAAATCCCAAAGAAAGGGCAAGTCCCGCCCCGTCAACTGCCACCGGGCGGGGGAGAGACCCAGCAACTCCGACCCCATGGTCTGCCTCCTCGCCTCGAGGTCGTCCAGTCCTCTTTGCGACGCTTAACGGCGCTAAGATACATGAGCATGGCGTTCCATGTCAACTAAACTACACTGAATGCTGAAGTCATTCCTGAGTGCAGCCATTTGCTGAGGAGCCATATAAGAGGTGCCCCCTGTATTCGCATTCAGAGGCGAGGATGCCTCTGGTGCCAATCGGTTGCTTGCTCGTAAGCGTACGCGGCCCTGAGGACCGTGGCCTCCTCGAAAGGCCGCCCCACGAGTTGGATTCCGATGGGAAGGCCGTCGCTGGAGAACCCGCAGGGAATGCTTAGCGCAGGCTGTCCGGTCAAGTTGGAAAATCGGGTGAGTCGAGTCAAGGCGTCGATGGCCGATACCTTTCTGCCGTCCACGTCTACCTCGCTTGCACCGCGCTCAAAGGCGACGACGGTGCAGACGGGGAGGGCCAACAGGTCAACCTGATGCATCGCGTTGCGGATTCCGCGGGTTAGCGCGGCGCGGGCCTGCTGCGCTCGGATGTAGTCCACCGCGGACACGGTGAGACCTGCCTCAAGGCGCTGCTTCACTTTGGGGTCCAGCCGTGAGCCGTGGGCTCGGAGCAGCTCTCCGTGAGCGGCCAGGCTCTCTGCCCGCATAATGGGCAAGGCGATATCCACGCTGTCTGACAACAGGGAAGCGGGCACCTCAACAACCGAAGCGCCGAGGCCAGCGAGAACGCCGACGGCCTGCCTGACGGCATCCCGCACGCTGCTACTCAGGACGTCCCGGGCGTGTTCTCCCGGCACGCCGATGCGCAGCGATTTAACTCCGTCCCGCAAGCCGGCGGCGACATCGGGGGCGAGCGCATCCACAGATGTCGTGTCTTCAGGATCATAGCCCACGATAGCCCCCAGGACGAGGGCACAGTCCTCCACCGTCCGGGCCATGACGCCCACGTGGTCAAGGGACCGGCACAAAGGGGTGACGCCGCGCAGACTCACCAGGCCATACGTGGGCTTCAGGCCCACGACCCCGCAAAGGGCAGACGGAATACGTACCGAACCGCCAGTGTCGCTTCCCAGAGCGGCGGCGCATTCTCCGGCCGCGGTGGCCGCCGCCGAGCCGCCGCTGGAGCCTCCGCTTATACATTTCGGGTCCCAGGGGTTCACAGTGTCGCCGTAGTGCGGGTTCTCTCCCGTGGCGCCCAAGGCCAGTTCGTTCATGCCGAGCTTGCCAAGGAAGACAGCGCCCGCCTTTTTAAGTCGCGCGACTACAGTCGCGTCCTCCGACGGAACGAACTCGGCCATCACTTCGGTCCCCGAGGTGGTCCTTATCCCCTTGGTCTGAAAAAGGTCCTTGACCGAGATGGGCACGCCGTGCAACGGACCGCGGTACTGGCCGCGACGGATCTCCTCCTCCACCGCCCGCGCTGCCACCCGCGCTTCGTCCCGGGTCACCGTGATGTACGCGTTCACGGTGCCCTCCACAGCATCGACCCGCTCGATATAGGCGTTGACCAGCTCGACAGGCGAGAGTTTTCGACTCTGAAGCAGCTTCGCCACCGTGGTGATGGGTAGAAAGCATATCTCTCTGCTGTTCATCGGACCTCCCAGTCGGCTGACTCTTACCTTGAGCGGAAGTTACGGGATTCCATAGCCCTGGAACTCGCCCCAAAGATTGCGACAGTTGGAGACGCCGTTGCTGAGAAAAAGGAGGGGCCCAAGCTCCTTTTCAGGCTGGCGCGGGAATCCCCTGCTTTCAAGCCGGATCTCCCCATCCGGGGACGGGTTCCAGAACCGAGATAGCCTCGCCCTACCAAAGCTCGGTGGGCACGGGAATGCCCTTCAGGTCTTGCTCCTTGAGGGGGCTTTCCGGCTCGATACCCAGTTGGCCGAAAATTGCGTACATCTGCCTCAGATGGTGGGCAGCGTGGCCGAGAGCGGAAACGTCCAGCAGCTCGCCAAAGGTGATCTCCCCGAAGTGCGTGGAGATGGGCCTCTGCAAATCGGCTGGCGCCGCCCCTTTGGCCCATCTGCTGGTCTCCGCAATTATGCCCTGACCGAATTTGGCCAGCTCGTCCGGCGTCTTGAACCGCCGCGCCTCTTCCGGTTGCTTTGTCAGTGCCTCATGGGTGAAAGGGATGCCCTGCAGAGTCTTAATGCACAGCCAGGGTTGATTCAGCGCGTGATAAATAAGCTCTCGCAGGGTGCCCTGACTGCCCTGCGGGACCAAGTCCAGCAAGGAGGGGGAGAGTTGCCGCGTAGCGCAAACCATCGCGTCGAGGAGCATCTCCAGCTTTTGCTGAAACCACGCCACATCGCGAGTGCCTTCGTTGGGTTCAGCCCGCAGGCCCAGAAGTTGGCAAAGCGCCCTGGGATTGAAACCGACCGCGACGCGGTTTCCAACGAGTGTAACCGGGACCGACTTGAACCCAAGCGATTGCAGCTCTCGGAGAGCGGCAGGGTCGTTGATGACGTCCTTCGCCTCAAAGGGCACGCCGCGGCGCGAAAGGAACTCTTTCGTCAGTCCGCAGGCAGATCAGCCACTCTTGAAATAGACTCGCACATCCATATTGGTGACGGTAGCAAGGGCACAGGCCCTTGTCAAGCTTGGACACTTGTCCGAGGGACAGCCTTCGCTCTCACGGGTTCTGCTCCCCCAATTCCCTCCCACCAAGACTTCGGGATCGAGGGTCTGGCTGTGCCCTCCACGGCACCGTTCGAGCCGTTTGTCACCGCTCTACAAGCGTTTGATAACGCTCTCCGACCATTTCCTTATGATTTCGGTCCGCTTGGAATCGGGCAGAATGTGGGTGTTGGTGATGAGGCCTTTCACTCCCAGCTTCTCTAGCTGCCGCACGCGCGCCAAGCACTGCTCCCCCGTGCCCATGATGCCGAGGTGTTCCACCACGAGGTCGAGAATGCCGAGTTCGTGGAGAAGTCGGGTGTTGGAAGTTTCGCCCCCGTGAATTCGTTCGCCGGCGCTAGCGTTGAAGTCGTAGCGCTCAGTGTATTCTCGCAAGCGCTGTACCATATTAGCGGGGAGGTTCTTACCTTCCGGCCTTCTCCCCAGTTCTTGCGCCCGAGAGGCAAGGCTCCCCAGCATGGGCTTCAGTGCTTCTTCGTAGCTATTATCGATGTGCATCTGGCCGAGAAACCAGATGTCCAGGTCCTCAACGCGCTTCCCGGCCCGGCGCGCTCCCGTGCTAATGCGCTCCAAGGCGAATTCCACGTCCACTGGGCGCAACCCTAGCCCGCTTATCACGCCGTCACCGATCTCTCCCGCCAGTTCCAAACTCCGCGGGCCATGAGCGGCGACGTAGATTGGAATTGGCTTGTGGTACCAGTGGAACCTGGCGGTAGCGCCCTTGTAGATCGTCGTACCCTTTGTCAGAAGCTCTCTGACCGCTACGACGTACTCTCGCAAGTCCTTCAGTCGGGCCGGGGATAGCCCGACTTGAACCGTCGAGTTCTGTCCGGTGCCGATCCCGATCCACATGCGACCCCCGGAGATTTGGTCCACGGTGGCGGCACAGCCAGCGGTTACCGCAGGATGCCTTGTGACGGGATTCGTCACTCGTGTGCTAAGCTGAATGCGGGAGGTGGCCTTGGCGGCGTGACTGAGGCAAATATAAGTATCCTGATATACCGATTGCGAATCAGCGATGCCCACAGCATCGAACCCCACTTGCTCTGCCGTCTTTGCCCATTCGATGGTGGTCGCCTCGGCCCTGGGATGCAGTCCCATCATGAACTTCATGGAGATTTCTCCGCGACGCTTTTCCAGCCCTTGGATTAACGGGATTCCCATATCAACTTGCGAGGGAGGCATGCCGACCTCCACCGCAGTTCTTCCCATAGTAGGAACTTTCCGTCGTCCTGTCAATGACCTTTCACGTTCCCCTCGAAAACCACGCCGCTTGTTGTTAGAGTTCTCCCGTGGTAGAAGACACAGGAGGAGGACCCGTCATGAAACGCAAGAGGTAGACCGAGGAGCGGACCATCGGGATACTGAATTGCCGGGGAGATAGGCAAGCTCTGCGCCTTCCTGACCTCTGACGACACCGCGTTCGTCACCGGCCAGGTTATCCAGATCAACGACGACCTGGATATGGCGACGTCCTAGCGCCTTCGAGCCCGTTCCGCGGCCCGTCCCTGTTCCAGGAACTGGCCCGCCCCGTTCAGGAGCATTCGAGCATCCAGCCCGGTGAAATAGCGGACCCCTTTGGCCATGTCCGCTTGCATGTCTACAGCGGTAGTCCCCGCGATTTTACCCGCGGCGCGGATCTCCGTTATAGCTTTGTCGATAGCTCCTTGCACCACAGGGTGCTTGCGCTGAGCGGGATATCCCAGGCTCTGGGACAGGTCGGAGGGACCGATGAATAAGACATCGACCCCTTCCACCTGCAGCAGGTCCGGAAGGCAGTCCAAAGCTCGCCTGCTCTCGACCTGGCAGATGACCATCGTTTCCCGGTTCGCCCAGGCCATATAGTCGGCCCGGCCCTTCGGGGCGCTGACGAAGCGCGCCACCCTAGCGAATCCCATTCCGCGCATTCCCTCGGGATGATATTTCACCGCCTGGACCACGGCCCGCAGGTCCTCCGGCGCGTCCACGTGGGGGATCTGTATTCCGAGCACACCGATATCCAGGTATCGGGCGATTTCCGCCGCATCAATCCGCAGTATGCGAACAAAGGCATCTATATCGGCAGCATCGGCGGCCCGGACCATGTGCTCGATGCTGCCGATATCCATGGGGCCGTGCTCGGCGTCAATGACGACGAAGTCGAGTCCGGCGTACGCCAGGAGTTCAACCACCCCCGGCGACGGAATACCGACGAAGGCGCCAAAGACCGTCTGCTGACCGGCTAGCTTTGCTTTCGTCTTATTCGCACGCATCTTGAGCCTCCCGGGGAGGGCGCTCCCCATTTCCCTTGCCTGGCGAGATCCCCTTTGCGGGCGCCTCAACCAGTATTTCCTGGAAGAAAACGCGCGTGGAAACCATCAGGCCAAGGTATGCGCCTGCACAAAGGCATCGTCCGCCTCCAGGCCATGGCCCGGCTTCACGGGCACGATGATCTGACCATCCTGCATCGGGGGTATCTCTCTCCACAGCGCATTGAACCAGGGCATGTGCTCCACCGTCATCCCGTTAGGGGCGGCGGCCACCAGATGACACTGAATCTCAGGCAGCATGTGACTCACCACAGGAAGGCCAAAGGCCTCGGCAAGGGCGGCCACCTTTCGCCACGGAGTGACACCCCCAACGCGCAGAAGGTCTATCATCACCACGTCAACGGCCCGCGTCTCCACCAGATAACGAAAGGGCTCCAACCCGTACATGTACTCCCCCGCGCAGACCGGCATGTCCAGCGCCGCTGCTACCTGGCCCAGCCCTGGAATGTCACGGTGGTCCACCGGGTCCTCGAGCCACGCGATCTGGTATCGCTCCAGCATCCGGCCCATCTGGATGGCCTGAGGTGGACGCCAGCTCTGGTTTGCGTCCACCATGATCTGCACGTCGCTTCCCGCCGCCGCCCTTACTACGCGGACACGCTCTTCCTCCGTGGCCACGGTGGGGCCCCCGCCCAGACGCATCTTCATCGCCCGGAATCCCTGTTCTACCAGGCGTCGGGTTGTCTCCTCCATCTGCTGGAGAGACCACTCGCGCCGCAACACGCCGCTGGCGTACGTCGGTACCCGCTCTCGCGTCCCACCGAGGAGCTTGCAAAGGGGCTGCCCGTAGACCTTCCCGGCGATGTCCCACAGGGCTATGTCAACAGCGGCTGCCGCCATGGTGAGGACCCCACCAGGGCCGACCCATTCCCCCGCCTCGCGGAGCTTCGTCGCTACCATCTCCGGACGCAGCGGGTCTTCGTCCACCACCAGGGCCGACAGGTCTTCCAACGCGGCGCGCAGGCTGCGGTACATGGCTGGCGACATGCTGAAGGCAAAGCCCAGTCCCATGATACCGTCAGTGGTAGTCAGATGAAGCAGCAGGCAGGGTATCTCCGCGACCCGCTCCCGCGTCCCCGCAATGACGATGGGACGTTGCATTGGCACTGAGACACCGTGGACCCGCGCCGTGGCGATCCGCATGTCCCACCTCTGACGGCGAAGTGTGAAGCTGTATGGAGCGAGTAAGCAGGCCGGTCGCGTTTGGTTGCTCAGCGGCTATGCTTATTGCCTAAACGCGAGAAACCTTGCAAAGGCTTCCTCTTAACGTCGTAGCGCCAATTATTGGGTCAAATGGTAGTTCCATAGAAGTTACCACGTTGATGTTTGAGTCCCAGAGGCCGTGGTCGGGGCCGGGCTTCTCAGGAAACCACCAGCCGTGTTTCGCATGAATCACCCTGGGATCAATGTCTGAATTAAATCGAGCTTTCTGCTGCACACGCCCTTTCCCCTTCGGGGTCTCTATCCAAACCCAATCACCATCTTTGATCCCCAGTGTTGCCGCGGTCTCCGGGTGTATATCCAGTATCGGGTCGGGGGCCAACTTTCTCAATCCAGGGACTTGACGGTTTTCAGTGTGAAAATACGACATGTCCCTCCCGCCGGTAATCAAGATATAGGGATAGTCCTTCGCCAGCTCCGGCGTACTGATCGGACTCTCGACAGGTTCCTGGTGAAACGGTAACCCATCATACCCAAACTTCTCGAAGACGCTTGAGTAAAGCTCAACTTTGCCCGAAGGAGTCCTGAACCCCTTCTTCAGATAGCTCTTGTATTTTATCGGCTCCACAATATAGCCGTTCTCCTTCAGATATTCGAAATCGTAACCCGCCTTCCTCAAACGATGGTTGATGTAACCCACCGGGTCATCCCAGGGGAACCACTTTCGAAAATCCTCACCGCCCATTCTCCTGGCAATTTCAATGGCGATCTTCTTGTCGTCCCAGCACTCGCCTAAAGGCTCCATCGCTTTTTGTCGTACAGTGATGTAGTTCTGGTAGGAGTTTACGCAGAGCTCATCCTTCTCTACCCAGGTTGCGGCTGGCAGCACGATGTCGGCCAGCTCGGCCGTCGGCGTGAGGAAGAAGTCCACGGCAACCATGAAATCCAGCTTCTGCAACGCCTCCCAGACATACCGCGTATCTTCGGAGGTCATCAGAAGGTTATTTGTCGTAAATAGTGCCTTAATTGGATATGGCTCACCGGTCATCATTGCTTTGATGAGCAAGGATGTATGGGCCAGATGAAGGACAGAATCGGGGCCGGAATAAAGAGGAAACTCTTTTGCCCCCACCCGTTTTTCGGCTAGCTCCCTTGCTATTGGAGCTTCTTTCATCAGGTCCATTCTGGTCATGAAACCAGTGGGATAGTTCGGGAAAACATTTCCGCCTTTTACATCAATGTTGCCAGTAAGCGCTACCAGCAGCGTGGTAGCGCGGCACGTTTGCACGGCGTTCAGGTTCTGCTCAAAGCCTGCCCTATGGTGGAATGCCGCGGGTTTCGTGGTGGCATATAAGATAGCTGCCTCACGTATCATATTTGTCGGTATCCAGGTGATCTCCGAGACTCTTTCCGGCGGATATTCTTGTACTCGCCGCGCCAACTGCTCAAAGCCGACACACCACTTATCAACGAACTCCTTATCATAAAGCTTCTCGTTTATTATGATGTTCATCATGCCCAAAGCCAGAGCGGCATCAGTCCCCGGTCTGATCTGCAACCACAGGTCTGCTTTAGCCGCCATATTTGTACGCCGAGGATCAACTACGATGAGTTTGGCGCCCCGCTTCTTGGCGGCGACAATTTCCCACCCTCTCGGGGGGTGCGCCACCAGCGGGTTAGCTCCCCAGATGAGAATACAGCGCGCGTTCGCATAGTCAGGGCCCACTTCGGCGGTAATGCAGGGGCCATAGGTTGCAAATTCAGCAATAATGGCGGGACCAAGGGAGACATGCGCGGGGCCGGTTACGTTCGGAGTTCCCAGCGCATTAGCCAGTCGGATGGTGCTGGTGAAGGTGCCACGGGGCTGGGTGCCAAAGCTGGCCGCAAGAGAGAGGGGGCCATATTTTGCCCTGATTTCATGAAATCTGGTGGCAATGATGTCCAAGGCTTCATCCCATGAAATTCTTTGCCACTGGCCTTGACCGCGCTCGCCGGTCCTCTTCAATGGATATTTAAGGCGGTCTGGGCTGTAAAGAAGCTGGTCATATACTATGCCTTTGACGCAGAGCTTTCCTCTGTTTATAGGATGGTCTGGGTCACCTTCGATTTTTAGTACTTTCCCATCCTCGACAGTGACGAAGCCCCCACCCTCGCAATGGCATGCCTGACAAGCCGATTTGATTTTCATTGTGTCGCTCCCCTCCACTCCTGGCGCCACAAGATTGCACGTCACTCCAATATCTCTCGACTGAACTTCTAAGCCGTGATTCCTCGTATCAACGCCATGCCCGTCCGTTTTCCATCACTGAGGATGCGATGAATGCATCGCTTCCTCCTCTCTGGCGCTAATGCTCTCTTTCGTTCTCATGGTACTCCAGCCGAGTGCGCCCCGCAAGCGGGTGTACGGGGTCGGGAAGTGTCGGACACGACTTCCTTGCCCAGCAGAGGTCTTGCAGCCCGCGGCTCGAAGGGGTATCAGCGGCGCTTGGACCGCGCCTATCCCGCCCGCGGAGACGTGCCCGCGCCCGAAAACGCGCCGGGGTGAAGGGGGGAGGCTGCTGACCGACGATCTCCCCGTCGCCCTCGCCTGCCTCCCGGGCTTGCTATAATGAAGGCGAGGTGGAGGCCATGCGGAAAAAGGCGACGGTGCAAAGCTTCGAGGTCGTGTTCGAGCCGCAAAAGGGCGGCGGCTACCACGTGTACACCCCTTCTCTGAAGGGGTGCCATTCCTACGGCTCCACCAGGGCGGAGGCGCTGCGCAACATTACCGAGGCCATCGAGCTGTGGTTGGAGAGCGCGAAGGAACTGGGCATCCGCATACCTGAAAGAGATACAGTTACCGTAACGGTCGGATGACCAGGCGTTTACCGGCCCTCAAGCCAAGAGACGTTGTCAGCGCTCTTGAGAAGGCCGGCTGGAGCGTTCATCTTCTCAAGCTTATATGCACGGGGAACAGAGATACTCCGAGAGTAGCCTTGACCTACGGAAGAGACTGACTTACCTCAACCTTGGGCGGCATCGTGATGTCAATTTTATACGTTATTATTTTCGCCTCACCTTCAAGTAAGGATGTCTCCAACACTCCAGGTTGCGTTATGGGCAGCCCCCCAAGAGTGAGTAGGTTCCTGCTTCTAGCGAGATCTCCAAAGTTGTGTTCGAGCGGCTGATCCAGAAGGACCGTCCCTGATAATTCAATACGAAGTTTCCCTTTCCACACGACTGGGTCATCTTTTTCTCTCTCTAGAACATTCAATATGACCATCCTCGGAATTATAACGGGTAAGCTCCGAAAGTTTAACTGTTCCAGAATGTTGAAGGCGGATACGTTATTTGTCATCTTGTCGACCACCGCTCCCTCCGCGCACAACAACAGCTTTGGTCTGATCATCTTGCGTCCCTCCTCGGTGATTCACCAGCCTGCACAGATGCGGGCAAAAATGCGTTCGCAGTCTCGGACCAGGCTTGCTCTGAGTCCCCTTTTAGAGGTCTACCGTGCTCCGTTCTGTAGCTCACGTTTCCCGAGCCAGCGTCATCAATTCTTTCCACCACCAGCGCTCTTGCGTGCTCGGGCACGTAGATTGTGATCGTCGCCCCTCTCATATAAATATCCTTTAATTCTTTGCCCCATTCAAGCTTTGCCAAATCGAGCTTACTTATGGTTTCTGCTGCTTCTTTGTAATCAAGAAACGTAGCAGCAATTAATAACGCGTACGCCTTGACCACTTCGTCAACAGTTTTCTCATCCTTGTTGATTAGCCGCTGATATTCTTCAATCAAGGACTCTGGGCCGTTCCCTCTTGCCAATTCTTGTAGGGACGTATTTTCCCTGAAACGCTGATAAAGTTGCGTCGCATTGTTTGCGAAGATATACTCTCTTTTTAGATAGTCTACATCAATTGCAGTCATGTGGTTATTCTCCAATACCTTACTCTCCCGATTGGGCGGTAAGGAACGTCATAAGCTTGATGATAGGCTTCACTGTACTTCCCCCATTTGCTCACCACCCACGGAATCTTGATCGTTTGCTCCGAAGGGCTTTTGACTACTATCCCTGAGTGCAATATTTCATCTGCATCATTATAGTAAATTATGACGTCTCCCGGGAGGACGTCCTGGATTCTTACTTCAGTATAACCATCATCTTTAAGTATCATGGGCACAGACTCAGGCCCTATTGTCGTTCGTGCACATGCGAAAGTCATCCCATGACAGTTATATATTGGATTTGGCGGGTTCCGGAACCGTACTCCCCTGTAGAGGGCACTGTAATCAGGCATATTTGCAATCTCAGTCTGGGAGATCTCGTTGACCTGACGGTTTTCAATATCTGTCCCTCTCCTAGTCTGTATCCGTATGGGCCTGTAATCAGGTCTACCTGGCACTTGAATCATCATTGCGTATACTCCGAAGAGCCAGTTTTGTCAGGGGATGCGTTCATCCTTTACAAGAGCCAGCGTCTTGTCACTGACCCAGTCTAACATCCTTGCTCGATCTCCGAATCCGGCAGGTCAGTGTTGCAGCCAAGCGTTTAGACGGGCCGTCATCGAGCGCCCTTCCGCATCCCCCTCTACACCCGCACTATACTCCCGCGCTCCAGCGTGTCAAGCGCCGCCCGCGCGCGAGGCCTCGAGTCCGCCGCGCGGATCCCGGTGGGATACAATGGAGCGTCGCGGTGGAGCGGCGGCTGAACGACGGGCCGAGGGGGGGGTACCCTGAGGGCGGGACCGAGCCCCGGCACCCTGG
>Ga0080064_1003274_pt1 | contig 24055 bp, 20 predicted proteins | sample Subgrocontami54m_FD_69260 | JGI IMG/M metagenome (GOLD analysis project Ga0080064, IMG submission 69260) | Subsurface groundwater microbial communities from S. Glens Falls, New York, USA - GMW46 contaminated, 5.4 m (SPADES assembly) (version 2) ...
GCCGCCCTTCGGGCGGCCCCTTCTCCTCTGGCGCAGCGGCCGCAGAGTTGACCATCGCCATCGTTCGGTCCACGGAGACCTCCGTGCGTCCTCCGTGGGCTCCGTGCCTCCGTGGTGAAATGAACGCCAGGAGACTCTGAGCGCGCCAGGGATATGGTCCATGCGCACCGTCCGCCGGCGTGAAGCGATGGCGGAGGTCTCGCTCCAGGCAGGATGTCTTGGGTTGTGGGCGGAGCCCGCGCTGGGATCCAGGATTTCGTTGGGATTTTGGATCTTGGATTCGGGATTTCGGCCTGTGCCCCCATCCAGCCGATAGGACTGGCGCCAACGGGACGCTAGAAGCGGTAGCGGATCGCGCCGTTCGCCGCGGGGTCGCCCAGGTCCGGACGCGGCGTCAGGGTTTCGATCAGCGGCCTCGCCGCCTCGCGGAGCTTCGCACCCAGGGCCGGTACGTCCGCTTCCGTCGCGGCCTCCATCTTCCCAGCGGCCTCCTCGGCGGTCCCCTCCAGCGCGGCGAGTAGCCGCTCGCGGTAGGCCTTCCTGTCCTCCGTCGACGCGAGGCTGTACGCGGCGCGAAGCGCCATCCACTCGACGTCGGTCACCGAGTCGTCCGCGTGGCTCCAGGAGGCCCACGCGTCACCCGCGAACGCTACGTCCTTGCCCTGGAGGACGCACGCGGCGAAGACGGCCCACTCCTGGACCGTCGCCATGTCGTGGGCGGAGGGCTTCCCGCCGACATCGGAGGCCTGCGTCGCGACGTTCGCGGCCTCCGCGTGGAACTTCGCCGTCCCGGTCTTGATCCGCTCGCCGAGCGACTTCCGCGCGGCCTCCCTCGCGTCCGGGGCGGCGTCGCGCGCCTTCCACGCCTCTTCGGAGAGCGCCACGAGGGCCTGTCGGGCCGCGTCGTCCCCCTCGTGGAAGGCTGCCACGAGGGCCTGGGCGAGGCGCCCCTTCTCCTCCTCGGTCAGCTCGAGGCCGTAGGCGAACTCCACGGCGCCCAGGCATCCGGAGACCTCGCGGAAGGTCAGGGGCGGGTTCCCGGTCATGAGCTGGTTCCCGTCGTCCTTCATGCCGAGGTCGGGGTCGTAGACCTCTTCCGAGTCGCGCGGCTCGCCGACATGGAAGCCCGCGAGCACGGCGTCGAACTGCTCGCGGTCGCGCCGCCACGCGGACCGATCCGCGCGCATCTCGACCACGATGCGGTTCCCGCCCCGGACGATGACGAGCATCGCGGTGACGCCGAGGTTCGGGTCATCGGGCGTGAGGATCAGGCGACCTGCGGCTTCGCCGTCGACGGTCACATCTTCCAAATCGACGTCCCCCTGTCCGTCAAGCGCGGCCCCGACCTCCTCGAGGACCTGGTCGAGCGAGCCCTCGGCCTCCATCACGAGCACGGTCAGGTCGCACGAGAATCCGCCCTTGGCGATCGTGAGCGGGGTCTCTTCCGGGAGCTTCCCCTGCACCTTGGCCGTCCACCCGCTCGGCAGGTCGAAGTGAAACCTCCCCGCCGGGTCCTCATACGTGGCCGCGGCGAGGGGGATGGCCAGGCACAGCAGCAACATGCGCTTCATTCCTGTCTCCAAGGTGGTTCAGTGGGCCTGCGTCCAGGCGGGCGGATCGCCGAGACGTCGAAGGGCGGCTGCAGCGTCCCCTGCCAGTGGGGAAGTGGAGAACTCGCTCACGACCCAACGCAGCGCACCCATGGCCTGAGGGGTGCCCGCGCGCTCGAGCGCCCGCACGGCGCGGAACAGACGCACCAATTCTCCCGAAGGGGGGGTCTGCGTGCGCATGAGGGTGTTGTCGAGCGGACGGCCTTCTTCGGACAACAAGACCATGGTGTGCCGTGCCCGCCCCTCCCCCCGCTGAATGCTGAGAGTGAGTTGCGTGAGGGGGGACCATCCGGATTCGTTTTTCAGGAGCGAGTCCAATCGTGCCTCGGCCTCGGGCGGCAAACGACCCCTCCTTGCGCGGGTGAGGGCGGGCAGCGCGATCTCGCCCAGCGCTGCCAGGGTGGTCGTCGCGGATTCGCGGGCTTCCGTCCGCTCGTGGTCCAGATCCGCGATGAGCTGGGCGATGCGCTCCGGAACCTGGTGCAATCCGGTCTCGACGAATTGGACGCCCGCCGGCTCTGCGGCAAGGCTCCAGGCGGCTCGCTCGGCCGCCCCCGCGTCGCCCGCTGCGAGGCTCTCCCACATGCGGTCGAAGTCGACCCCCTGGAGGCACTCGTCCAGGCGCCACACCCGCACCGTGCCGTCGCTCCCGCCGGAGGCGAGGCGGCGTCCGTCCGAACGGAACACCAGGCTGGTCACGCCTCCCTGTCCACTCCACAGCAGGCGAATGTGGGAAGCGGTACCGATTTCATACAACCGGATCGTTCCGTCTGGTCCTCCCGCGGCCACGATTCTGTCGTCTCGTGAGACCGTCAGCGTGGCCGGCCACGAGACGCACTCCCATTGGATCGCCGCGCGCACCTCTCGCGGAATCTCGCGGAGGGCCACGTGACCCCGCGAAGGCTCCTCGACCGACCAGCGCCACGGCGCGGGCGTCTCCTCCTCGGTGTCCCAGGCGAGGGTCCTTCCCTGGGCGTCGGTGGATCGCAGGAACTGGCCGGCTCCGTCGAAGGCCAGGCGGACCACGGCGGCCTCGTGGGTCGGCGGCAGGAGGACACCGAGGGACATCTCCGGGTGGATTCCCGGCCAGGAGGCCTCCAGCGCCATGAGCGCCGCGTACGACGTGCGCCCGCCAGGTTCCGTGGTCGCCCCCTGCAGCCAGGACTGCACGTCCCTCTCGACCCACGCCCACGCCCCAGGCCTGGCCAGACGCAGCTCCGCGATGGTCTCAGACAGCCACCAGTCGGCTCCGCGCCAATCCCCAGACCATGGGATGCCTATTTCGATGAAGTCGTTGAACTCGTACACCACATCCAAACCGACCACATCCTCGAGCTCGCTGGAGGTGTAGTCGATTGGCGGGAAGGCCGTCCCGCTCGATAGGTCCAGAGCCGCCGGTAACGCATTCGGCCGCTCGCGGCGAGTCCGCGCGAGCCTGGTCTCGATGTTCCGCAGCGTGGGGTTGCCGTAGAGCACGGTCGCGTCAGGCGGCGTGACGGAGTCGTCCGCTGCGGCCGCCGCGCAACAGCCGAGGAGGACGGCGGCCATGGACGCGAGGCGCATCTGGGATCTCCCGTGACCCGACGGCCCGGATCATAGCGTCCGGTGGCGGCGGCGTTTTCCCTTGAGCCTGTGTTGAGAAATGCGTATTGAGGACTGAGAATTACCGTCAGGTCAGTGTCCGAGCTCGATGACCCTGATGACCTCGTGCTCGTTCGTCGCGTCCAGGAGCTGCTGGCGCAGATCGGGCTGCGAGAGGATCTCGGCGATGCGGCGGAGGACCTTCGCGTAGTCGGCGTCCTCGTAGGGGGGGCAGACGATCGCGACGAAGAGGTGCACCGGCTGGCCGTCGGGGGCGTCGAAGTCGATCCCCGGGGTCGAACGGGCGAAGGCGAGGGTCAGCTCGCGGATCTGCATCGTGCGGACGTGGGGGAGGGCGATCCCGCCGCCGACGGCGGTCGTCGCCTTCCGTTCGCGGTTCTGGAGGTCCGTCAGGAGCTTGCTGCGGTTCGGGACCTTGCCGCTGGTCTCGAGGAGGGCGACGATCTCCTCCAGGACGGCGTCCTTGACCACCCACTTCAGTTTGTCGGGGTGGGCATCCTCGCTCACCTCCCCCGGGGGGAGGGGGGAGAGCTCGAGCTTGATCTGCTCGGGCTTCAAGTAGCGCGCGAGGCGCATGGAAGATTCCTCGGAACCGGGAAAAGACCGCGTATCGTACGAGTCACGACAAGGAGCGTCAAGCAGCCATGACCTGCACTCGACCCGACCTCAGGGAGAAGCTCGAGCTCTACGTCCTCAAGCAGCTCCCGCCCGACCAGATGAAGGAGATCCAGCACCACCTCCTCGCCTGCGACGAGTGCGAGGAGAACTTCGAGCAGCAGGTCCCCCTCGCCGGGGCGCTGGAGCACGAGGCGCGCCAGAAGCACCGCCAGGGCGACTCCGGGCACGGCGGCCATGACGACCACGGCGGTCACGGAGGCCATGGCGCCGCCGAGCCTGAGGTCGAGAAGCCCCTTCCGGCCGGGTGGGCAGGCGCTGCGCTCGTCGCGTTCCTTGCGTTCGCCCTTGCCCTCACGGCCGTGATCCTCGACTCCCGGGACCTCCCCGATCCCTCGAAGGGCGGCGATGCCCACGGCGGGCATGGCGAGGAAGGCGGCCACGGCGGTCACTAACGGAGGGACTCGGATGCCCAGGAGAGGGATGGCGGCGATCGCGCTCGCGATCGCCTGCGGCACCGCCGCGGCCGGCGAGTTCGTCAACATCGTCGTGGGGCCCTCGGCAGTCACGGAGGGGCTGCCGGCGACGTTCGATGTCGTCATCCTTCCTGCGAGCGACGCGACCATCGCCGTTTCGGAGGTCCGTATCGCGTTCGGACCGGTATTCGAGAGGCACACGCTCGCTCGCCACCTCCGCGGGGCGTGGGGCGAGCCCGCCACCGAGGGGGCCGTCACCGTCGATCTGGAGGTTTCCGAGGGCGACATCGGCCCCGTCGCTCGCGCCCCGATGCCCCCTGTCCGCGTCCCCTGCGGCCCGGACGCCTTCGTCACCTGGCGCCTCCTCCCCCCCGGAAAGGAGCTGCGCTTCTCGCTCCGCGTCGTCCCCCTCGCGGGGCGCCCCCCCGAGGTCCGCGTGGAGGTCGATTGCGTTCCGCTCGAGGCGCTGACCGCCGTCGAAAGCGCGCACCCCGTGCTCTACCCGAAGGGCTCCGCGAACGCCTCGGTCGTCCTCGGAGACGCCCAGCCAGGGGCCTTCCCCGGCCCCGGCGCGGCGTCGGTCTGCTGCCAGGCGTGGAGCCCCTCGGCGGGCGAGGCCGAGGAGATCCTGCTCGACGCGCTGGTGGCCTCCGCGCTGGTCCCGACCACGGAGAAGGCCGCCCCCGCGATCGAAATCAAGGCCGCGCCGGTCCCCTCCGCCCAGGCGCTCGACCGGGCCGGGCTCACGCTCAAGGACATCGTCCAGGCCGTGTGGCTCGCGGAGACCGAGACCTGGGTGCTCGAGACGAGGAACGCCTCGGTCCTGGCGCCCAAGGAGGGCGACACGCGCAAACATAAGGGCCGCCTGGCCGCGCTCGCGGCGCGGATGACCGAGGGCGGGCCCGTGGAGCTGTCGGCGCCGATGGACGAGGCGCTCCGCGGCGAGCTGGAGGAGGCGGGCGTCCGGACGAGCGAGGGGAAGATGCTGCTCGTGCAGGCGCGCGCGCAGCACCTCGCGGCAATCCTCGACGTCCTCGAGAAGCGCGGCCTCGTGGTCGATGGGCAGTACGTCACGGAGGCGCCAGCCGAGGGACCGACGCCCGTGACGATCGAAATGGAGGACGGCTTGCCGATCCCCTGCATCGATTGCCAGGTGCTCCGTCCCGGGCTCGCCGATTGCCCCACGTGCAAGGGGAAGGGGCGCACGATTCGACCCTGCTACGTCCAGGCCGAGGGGGTGTACGCCGAGGTGGCGCGGGGGCAGCGCGCGAAGGTGGATGACCTCGTTGCGAAGGCGCGGGCCCTGTCGGGGGAGGAGTCCCACGCCGCCTGGGAGGCCGCGGCCAGGGAGATGCGCGAGGCGCTTGCGGACCTGTTGCTGTACGGCTACAAACCCAGCTATGAGGAGTGGGCGGCCGGCTGGGCCGGACGGGACGCGGTCCCGTCCCACCCCGACCTGCGCGCAGCGTTCCTGGACCTCCTCAAGGCGGAGATCAGGTTCGGGATCCTCGATGCGGAGGGACGGCTGGGGGCGAAATAGACCCCTTCGCAGCGCGTCTCACGCGCCGGGAAAGGGAAGGGGAAGGGGAACGGGAAGGGGGCAGGTTGCCCACTCCCTTGCCGGGCCTCGCGGGCTCTGGTAGCGTGATCCCCACGGTCAGGGGAAACGCATGCCCGTCGTCGAAGTCCGAGACCTCCGCAAGACCTACCGCATTGCGCGGGGCCGCCCCGTGGAGGCCCTCCGCGGGCTCACGCTCACCGTCGAGGAGGGCGAGGTCTTCGGACTCCTCGGCCAGAACGGCGCGGGCAAGTCCACCCTCGTCCGCTGCCTCCTCTCCCTCTGCCATCCGACGAGCGGCCAGGCCTTCCTCTTCGGCGAGCCCGCCTCGCGCCCCGAGCTGCGCCAGCGCGTCGGGTACCTCCCCGAGGACCACCGCTTTCCCGACTACCACACCGCCGAGAGCGCCCTCGTCTTCTTCGCCAACCTCCTCGGCCTCGGCGGACGCGCCGCCCGCGGCCGCGTCGCGGAGGTCCTCCAGCTCGTCGGCCTCTCCGACCGCGCGCGGGACAAGGTCCGCACCTACTCCAAGGGGATGCGCCAGCGGCTCGCCCTCGCCCACGCCATCCTCCACCGCCCCAAGCTCCTCTTCCTCGACGAGCCGACCGACGGCGTCGACCCCGTCTGGCGCAAGGCCATCCGCGACCTCGTCTTGTCCCTGAAGGAGCAGGGGACCACGATCTTCCTCAACTCGCACATCCTCTCCGAGGTCGAGATGATCTGCTCCCGCGTCCTCATCCTCCATGAGGGGCGCGCTCTCCAGGGAGGGTCGATCGCCGACCTCACGAGCGAGGCGCGCGAGTACGACCTCGCCGTCTCGGGCGACCCGGGCCGCGCCATGGAGGTCCTCGGAGGGAAATTCCGCGGCCTGGCCCGCGCCGAGCACGGTGTCGCACTCCTGGTCGACCGCCAGGAAGACGTCGACCGCGCCGTCGACCTGCTGCGCGCGGCCGGGCTCGGCGTGCGCTCGCTCGTCCCCAGGCGCCGCACGCTCGAGGAGATCTTCCTCCACGCCGTGACGGAGGCCAGGCCTCCGGGGGGCGCGGCGTGATCCTCCCCGCCATGCTCAAGGACGCCATGCGCGAGGTCCTCGACCGGAAGGTCACGCCCGTGCTCGTCCTCCTCTCCATCACGTTCGTCGCCGCGTGCGCGTCCTTTCGGTTCGAGAGGAGGCAGCCCGAGGAGGCGTACGCCGCCATCGTGAGGGACCTCCGGTTCCCCGTCGACCCCAAGGTCCGGGTGGAGTCGCCCGCCGATCCGAAGCTCGAGCTGTCGGCGTGCCGCCCGCTCCTCCCCGAGGAGGTCAAGGAGCCACACTTCGCGGGCGGCTACCACCTCGAAATCAAGGTGCACGAGTCCGAGGCGTTCACGGACCGGGTGCGGTCCATCCTGGAGCCCGGCCGGGAGCCGACGGTGCCGGATGGGGCGACCTACCTCCGCGACCGGTTCTATCGCAAGGGGGTCAACGACGCGGCCGTCGGTCTCGGGATCGCGGAGGGCGTCTACATCGTCCACGCCCCGCCCCCGGACTGGGACGAGGTGTCGCGCGGCCACCGGATCTCCGCCTTGTTCGGCGCGATGGAGGTCGACACGCCGCTCTCGCTCGCCCACTTCCTCGTCCGCCTCCAGATGACGATCGGCGTCCTCGTCGCGGGGGCGTTCGGCGTGCTGATGGCCATCGTCGTGACCGCGGGCTCGATCCCCGCCATGCTCGCCCGCGGCGCGGCCGACCTCCTCCTTCCGAAGCCGATCGGGCGCGGCCGACTCCTCCTCTACAAGTACGTCGGGGGGCTCTTCTTCGTCCTCCTCCACGCTACGGTGCTCATCGGCGGCACCTGGGCTGCCCTCGCATGGCGATCGGGGTGGTGGAGCCCCGGGTACCTCGGCTGCATCCTCGTCGTCGTCTCGTTCTTCGCGGTTCTCCACGCGGTCTCCGTCCTCGTCGGCGTCGTCGCCCGGAGCGCCGTGGCGCCCATCCTCGCCACGATCGGGACGTGGACCTTCTGCTTCTTCCTGGGCGTCTGGCACGAGCTGTCGGACGGGGAGCTCCTCGGTGCGCTCCCCGACCAGGCCACGCGCGCGCTGAAGGGGCTCTACCTCGTCCTTCCGAAGGCCTTCGACGTCGTCCGGGTGAGCACTTGGTTCATCATGCGCGGCCGCTCCCCCGCCGGCGTCCTCGCCGAGGACCTCGAGATGGACCGCCACCTGGACTTTGCGCTCGTCCTCGGCAGCTCGGGAGCCTTCATCGCCGTCGTCCTCGCCCTCGCGTGCTGGATCTTCTCCCGGAGGGACTATTAGGAAGCTCGTCACCCTCGGCGCCCTCATGCCCTTCCTCATGGGAGGGTGCATGCCAAGCGAGGAGGAGGCCGGATCGTGGGTCCTCTTCGCCTCCCCCGTGGCCGTCCTCGGAGGCCTGTTCGTTCTCTGGCTCCTCTATCGCCTCTGGAACCGACGCTACCCCGAGATCTCCTACAGCAAGCTCCCCGGCCTGCTGCTCGCCGTCGCGCTCTTCAACGGCGCCGTCGTGAAGGCGATCCTCAAGCCCGAGCTCCTGGATGGGTGGTGGACCGGGATCGTCATCTTCGGCACGTCGTACCTCACCGTCCTGCTCGTCGTCTGGCGGGTCTGGTTCTGGAGGCACCCGCGCACGTCGTTCACCTGGGTCTCGTTGCCGGTGATGGGCATCTATGTCGCCCCGGCCGCGCACCTCGCGTACATGGGGAGCACCACCCAGAGCGTGCACAGCTTGCTCCTGGACGCCTGGATGTGGCCCGGCATCATGGGGTGGGTCCCGGGCGGGCTGCTGCTCGTCCTGCTCATCGAGGCGAAGGTCCGCACGCGGGTTCGTCGCGAGGACCTCGCGCCGAATCCGCTTGCCGAGGAACCGCCCCCCGGCTAGTCTCGCCCGGACATGAAGCGCCTCGCGACCGCCGTCCTCCTGCTGGCCGCGCTTCTCGTCTCCGCGGACGAGGGCCCCGAGGCCCTCCGCGTCCGCCGCCCCGCTGCGCCGCAGGACCGCCGCCCCTGGATCGGCGTCACGCTCCAGGGCCTCGACGGCGACACCTCCGCGATCGGCGGTGCGAAGGGGGAGGTCGGCATCCAGATCACCGCCGTGGTCGCCGGCGCCCCCGCCGAGAAGGCCGGCCTCCAGGCCGACGACGTCCTCGTCGGGATCGACGGCAAGGCCTTCGAGGGGACCAAGGAGGACGCCCTCGAGCAGCTCCGCGTCGCCATCTCGAAGCGCAAGCCCGGAGACTCGCTCCCCGTCGCGTTCCTCCGCGCCGGAGAACGGAAGGACCTCGCCGTCGCGCTCGGTGCGATGCCCGTGGCCGACTCCAGGGGCAAGCCGCACCCGGAGCTGGAGGCCTACCACGACGACCCCGCCCCCTCCCTCCTCGAGCTGGCGCTCGAGAAAGAGAAGCTCGGGCACGGCTGGCAGCTCGTCGAGAACGAGGTCGCCGCGGCCGCCTCGCTCTCGGCGACGAACGAGGCGGTCCTCCCCGACGACCCCGACCCGTTCCGCCTCGGCGAGGTGAACTACTGCCTCACCCACCCGCTCGACACGCACCTCGTCGTGAAGGGGCTTGCGCGCGACCTCGCCGACGCCGTGGAGGGCGGTTCGTCCCCCGCCGTCCTCATGGCGGCACTGGCACGGGAGGCGGACCTCGAGGTCGGCGTCGTTCCGCCGGGGCGGATTGCGGGCGAGACGCTCGAAGCGCGCGTGGAAGAGCTCGCGGCGCGCATCGCCGAGGCGGGCAAGGACATCGAGGAGGCCCTCTCGGACCTGCGCCCCGAGGAGCGGCAGGAGCTGGCCGAGGCCTCCTTCTTCCGCCCCGGCGACCGGGGGACCGCGGCCGGGATGCGGAACTACTTCGCCCTCGCGGCCCGCGTGAAGCGTGAGCGGCTGGCCCTCGCGGCGTGCCGCGTCCTCGCGGCGCTGGGAAGGGCGTCGCTCGACGCGCTCCGCCGCGATCCGGGGATCGAGGGGCAGGTCGACCCGCCCGAGGGGTGCGACGGCGACGTGATCCTCGTCCGCGAGACCGCGGCGGGGACCGTCGTGGTCGGAGGAAAGGGGCGCACGGTCTACACCCGCGCCTTCGCGCTCGTGATCGACCTCGGGGGGGACGACGTCTACGAGGGGGCCTGCGCCGCAGGCCAGGCGCCCGACCTGCCGGTGAGCGTCGTGGTGGACCTCTCGGGCGACGACACCTACCGCACGACGCGCGGATACTCGCAGGGGAGCGGGCACCTCGGCGTTGGGGTCCTCCTCGATGCGGGAGGCGACGACGTGTACGTCGCGGACGCGTACGCGCAAGGGAGCGGGCACGTGGGCGTGGGGGTCCTGATTGACATGGACGGCGTCGACACGATGCGCGCGGACTCGCTCGCCCAGGGGAGCGGTGTGATGGGGATCGGCGTGCTCGTCGACCTGGAGGGGAGCGACGTCGTGAGGGTCTCCCGCCAGGGGCAGGGATTCGGCGCTGCGGGCGGCGTGGGGGTGCTCCTGGACGCCGCGGGGGACGACGCGCGGTTCGCGGGCGGGGCGTATCCCGACGAGAACGGCCTGACGCAGTCGATGGCGCAGGGGTACGGGAGGGGCTATCCGCCCTCGCAGAACTGTCCGGTGGGGGTCAGCGGCGGGATCGGCCTCCTCGTCGACCTCCAGGGGAACGATGCCTACGTCGCGGACGACCTGTGCCAGGGGACGGGGTACTGGTTCGGGCTGGGAGGGCTGTACGACGCGAGGGGAGAGGACCGGTACGTCGCCTCGCGGTTCGCGCAGGGGGCGGGGGTGGTGAATGGCGCGGGGGCGCTGGTGGAAGTCGAGGGGGACGACGTGTACGTTTGCTCGCTCGTGGGGCTCTCGCAGGGGTGCGGGCATGGTCTGGCGGTCGGGGTGCTGGCGGACTACGCCGGGAAGGACAGCTACCACGCGGGGACGATCTCGCAGGGAGCGGGGAACGAGGGGGGGATCGGGGCGCTGGTCGACTTCGGGGGGGACGACTCGATCTACGCGAAGGCGGACAGCCAGGGGAGGGGAGGGACGTCGGAGGAGAGGAAGACGGGGAGTTTTGGCCTGCTGTTCAACGCGGGAGGCACGGACCTGTACTCGATCGGGGGGGAGAGGAGCGCGAACGACAAGCAGAGCGTGACGAGGCCCAATTGGGGGCTGCTGCTCGATGTCGAAGAGAAGGTCAGGGCGCGGTAGGGGGGACGGATATCAGATATCCGTCCCCCGGACCACGGACGCATCGATCTTGACTCCCGGGCGCTCCGGGCGTGAAATAGCCTGATTCACCATGCTTCGCTCCGCCATTCTCGCCCTGGCCCTGCTGTCCGCCGGCTGCTCGAAGGAGGCTCCGGCCCCTCCGGGCAAGCCGCTCCAGGAGCCGTCCACTCCGAATCTCCTGGCGAACGGCGACCTGGAGGCCGACAACCTCGCGGGGTGGGAGTACCGCCCGAACCAGCACGACGACGTCACCGCCTGGTCGGATGCGGAGACGGAGGCGGCAGCCTTCCGCGCGGGGGCCCGCTCGGCGCGCCTCGGGCCGATCGACGCGAAGGGGGGCGAGTCCTCGCAGTGCCTGGTCCAGACCGTGGACCTGCAGTCCTCGAGGATCTGGATCGACGGCTGGGTGCGGTTCGAGGGGAAGAAGCGCGGCGGAGACGGGCGGATCCGTGCGGGGATCCAGGTCCAGTACCACATCGGCCAGGACGAGGTCCTCGGCAACCTGTTCGCCACGCTCGGCCCTCCCGGCGGGGAGTTTCCGCCCGACGAGGGGATGTTCGCGCTGACGCTGGGCAGGGAGGAGAAGTCGTCGTGGTGCCAGCTCCCGTACCACACGACCGAGGAACTGGCCGCGAAGGGGCTCAAGCTTGCAAAGGCGCCGACTCAGGTCACCATCCTGCTCTGGCTCCAGGTCGAGGGAGCGGCGGAGGGAAGGGCCTGGTTCGACGACCTGGTCGTGAAGGAGATGAAGTAGTCACGGGGGGATCGATAGGAGGTCCAAGATGAGGCGCCATCGGAGTTGGTTGTCGGGAGTTCTCACATTCGCGATCGCGGCGGGGGCCTGGGCGCAGGGAGTCGGACCCGGCGGGGAGCCCGGGAAGCCGGCGGAGGACCCGATCAAGGCGGCGATCGAGAAGTTCACCAAGGACTACGGCGAGGGCCAGAAGAAGAAGGACGAGTCGCTGCGTGCGACCGCGCTCGACATCTTCACCGGCATCTGCGGTGAGAAGAAGATCCTCGACATCGTCGGGAAGGTGCTGAGCACGCCGAGCGAGACCCCGCTGGTCAAGACGAAGGCCGCGACGCTTCTGGGAGCGTGCGGGAATCCGTTGGCGATCGCCACGCTCGACAAGGCCTTCAAGGCGAACGAGAAGAACGACTCCGCGATGGAGTGCGTCCGCCAGATCGGCGGGTTGCTGGACAAGTCGGCGGTCAAGACCCTCGAGAACATCGTCCGTCCGCGCTGCAATCGATTCGACGACGAGAGGGCCTGCGGGATCGCGCGGGCCGGCATCGAAGCGCTGTCCAGGGAGCGATACATCGAGTCGGTCGAGGCGCTCATGAAAATCTACGACGCGGTCGTCTCCGGCAAGCCCGCGGCGGACGCGACGATTCCACCGGAGGATCAGCAGAAGGAGGGGCAGCGCAGCCAGACGGAGGGGTCGGTGGTCTCGGCGCTCACCGCGCTGACCGCGCAGACCAACGCCACCCACGATGAGTGGAAGCAGTGGTGGTCGAAGAACAAGAAGACATTCAAGCTCGAGTAGCCGCAGGAATCACGTCCATGCGCCATCGTTGGATCATCATCGTCGCCTGCGCCGCGGTCGTCGGGTGTGACGCGCTCGGGGGGAAGGGGAAGGAGAAGTCCTCCATCCTCCCCTCCGAGTTCGGGGCGCCCGACCACGCCCGCGTCGACCCGGACTACCGGTACAAGCGGGCGTTCCTCGCCTGGCAGGCGAACCACGACAGCATCGTGGAGGGGATGGACAACGGCAGTCCGCTCCAGATCAACGAGGCGTACAAGGCGGTGAAGAACGCCCTCGCGACGATGCGCCGCTACCTGCCGCGCGGTGCGCAGGACCAGCTTGACGGGCATCTCGCGCAGTACGAGAAAATCATGGGGTACGTGACGCGCGGGAACTACAACACCGCGGTTCACGCCATGCTCGATTCGCTCGAGGACAAGGTCGACAAGTCGCTGTCGCCCGGGATGGTGACCACGGTCGTGCCCGAGGGCGAGGCCTACGCGATGGTCCCGCAGGAGCCGCGGTCGGAGCCCGAGCCGAAGACGATGGACGACGTCAATCCGGTCCTGGGCGCGCCGACGATGGGGCCCGGCTACCGCCAGGCGTACGAGGCCTGGCAGAAACTGAACGGCGAGCTGATGGAGCGGCTCTACTCGGCGTCGCCGCGCGTCGACGACCTGCACCCCCAGATCCTCGCCGCGATCGACGGAATGGCCCCGGCGCTGCCCGCGGACCTGAAGGAGGCACTGGGCCACATCCGCACCAAGTACGACGGGCTCCTCATGACGATCCAGACGCAGGGCGTCCAGGGGGACATGGTGGAGCGCGTGGCGGAGATGCAGCGCCTGATCGAGAAGGACTTCGCGCCGGAGAAGATCCCGTCCTCGCAGCCCAAGCCCGCCGGTCTCCCGGGCACGCCCAGAAAGTGATGAAGAAGGCGCCCGCGCTCAAGTTCGGCCCCCGCACGGTGGGCCCCGGCCACCCCGTCTACGTGATCGCCGAGGCGGGGGTGAACCACAACGGCGACGTGGAGCTGGCCCGGCGCCTCGTCTGGGCGGCGAAGGACAGCGGCGCGGACGCCGTGAAGTTCCAGATGTTCCGCGCGGAGGCCCTCGTCTCGCGCCGCGCCCCCGCGGCCGATTACCAGCGGGACCAGGGGTACGCCGACCAGCTCTCGATGCTCCGCCGCCTGGAGCTGAGGGACGGCGACTTCGCGGAGCTGCGGGACCTCGCCGACGAGGCGGAGATCGACTTTCTGGCGAGCGCCTTCGACCCCGGAAGCCTCGCGTCCCTCCTCCGGATCCGTCCCGTGGCGATCAAGTTCGGCTCCGGCGAGCTGACGGACCTGCTCCTGCTCCGACGCGCCTCGCGGACGCGCCTCCCGGTGATCCTCTCGACGGGGATGGCGGAGCTCGCGGAGGTCGAGGCCGCGGTGGCGTGCCTCGGGCGCCTGCGCGTGGCGCTGCTCCAGTGCGTCTCGAGCTACCCGTGCCCCGCGGAGGAGGCGAACGTCCGCGGCGTCCCCGTCCTCGCCGAGCGGTTCGGCACGGTCGTCGGCTACTCGGACCACACGGTGGGCTCGGCCGCGGCCTGCGCGGCGGTGGCGCTGGGGGCGTCGATCGTGGAGAAGCACTTCACGCTCGACCGCCGGATGAAGGGGCCGGATCACGCGGCATCGGCGGACCCGGAGGTCTTCACCGAGCTGGTCCGCTCGATCCGGGAGACGGAGGCGGTCCTCGGGACGGCGGGGAAGACGCCGACGCGGGGCGAGCTGCGGATGCGGACCTTCGCGCGCAAGAGCCTCGTGGCCGCGCGCTTGATTGCGCCCGGGGAGCGGATCACGGAGGCGATGCTCGTCGCCAAGCGCCCTGGAACGGGGATACCGCCCGGCGACATTGCCCGCGTCCTCGGCCGCCGCGCCCGCGTCGAGATCCCAGAAGACACGCCCCTCGCCTGGTCGCAGCTCGCGCCGCGTGGAAAATGAACCAGGGCAGGATGGCGTGGCCACCCTGCCCTGGCGTGATTTCAGGCCCGTCCCTGCGGACGGACTACATGTTGGCGATGAGCGCGTCGGCGAATGCGGAGCACTTCACTTCCTTCGCTCCCTCCATGAGGCGCGCGAAGTCGTAGGTCACGATCTTCTGGGCGACCGTGGCCTCGATCGACTTCAGGATCAGGTCGGCGACCTCGTTCCAGCCCATGTACCGGAACATCATCTCGCCGGAGAGGATCACCGAGCCCGGATTCACCTTGTCGAGGTCCGCGTACTTCGGCGCCGTGCCGTGCGTGGCCTCGAAGATCGCGTGGCCCGTCACGTAGTTGATGTTGGCGCCCGGGGCGATCCCGATGCCGCCGATCTGCGCCGCCAGCGCGTCGGAGAGGTAGTCCCCGTTCAGGTTCGGCGTGGCCATCACGTCGAACTCCTCCGCGCGGGTCATGACCTGCTGCAGCGTGATGTCCGCGATGCTGTCCTTGATCATCAGCATCTTCTTCCACTTCCCGTCGCCGTGCGTCGGCCAGAGCGCGACCGCCGCCGCGATCTCCTTCATCAGCTTCGCCTTCTCCTCGGCCGGGAAGTACTTCAGGCCCGGCTCGACGGACTTGGCGTTGTCCTCGTCGGAGATGTTCTTGTTCGCCTCCTTGTTGCCGATGATCCAGCTCTCGCGCTGCGTGACGACCTTGTCGCGGAACTCCTTCGTCGCCACCTCGTAGCCCCACTCGCGGAACGCGCCCTCCGTGAACTTCATGATGTTGCCCTTGTGGACGAAGTTCACGCTCTTCCGGTTGTACTTGAAGGCGTAGTTGATGGCCGAGCGGACGAGGCGCTGGGTCCCTTCCTTCGAGATCGGCTTGATCCCGATGCCGCTCGTCTCGGGGAAGCGGATCTTCTTCACGCCCATGTCCTTGAGCAGGAAGTTGACGACCTTCTTCACCTCGGGCGTCCCCTCCTGCCACTCGACGCCGGCGTACGTGTCCTCCGTGTTCTCGCGGAAGATCACCATGTCCACCTTCTCGGGCCGCTTCACCGGGGAGGGCACGCCGCGGAAGTACTTCACGGGACGGACGCAGGCATACAGGTCCAGAAGCTGGCGAAGGGCGACGTTCAGGCTGCGGATCCCGCCGCCGATCGGCGTGGTGAGGGGGCCCTTGATCCCGACGATGTAGTCCCTGAAGACCTGGGTGGTGTCGTCGGGGAGCCAGGTCTTGGTCATGTCGAGGGCCTTCTCCCCCGCGTAGACCTCGAACCAGTGGATCTTCCTCTCGCCCTTGTAGGCCTTCTGGACGGCCGCGTCGAACACGCGGACGGAGGCGCGCCAGATGTCGCGGCCTGTGCCATCGCCCTCGATGAAGGGGATCACCGGGTCCGAGGGGACGTTCAGGACGCCGTTGGCGCCCATGGTGATTTTCCGGCCCTGGGTCGGGGGTGTTACGCTCGTGTAGGCCATCTGAGATCTCCAACAGCCTGTGGGACGGGGTGGAACCTTCTATCAAAACCGGACCCCGGATGCAAGGGGCCGCTCGGCTCGCGCGCACGCCCCCTCGGTCACTCACGTGAGTCCCGTCGCGGCCCTCGGCCGGCGCGCTGGACGCGCACCGGCCACCGCGCTATCATTGCGCGACCCGGCGCCGAGAGGTCCATGGAAGAAGAAATCCCGAAGGTCATCAACCACCGCTACGAGCTCGAGCAGAAGCTCGGGCAGGGCACCCTCGGCATCGCCTACTCCGCCTGGGACAACGTCGAGCAGCGGCGCGTCGCCCTCAAGATCATCCACCGCGAAGCCATCCGCCGCGACATGCTCGGCTACCTCAAGTTCGAGTTCCAGGCGATGTCCCGCCTGCGGCACCCGAACATCATCCGCGTTTACGACTTCGACCAGATCTCCGGCACGCCGATGCGGTTCTTCACCTGCGAGTACGTGCCGGGAACCGATTTCGTCAAGGCCACCCAGGAGCTCCCCTGGGACGAGTGGTACCCCCTCGTCGTCCAGGCCTGCCGCGCCCTCGAGTTCATCCACTCGCGCAACATCCTCCACTACGACCTCAAGCCCGCGAACCTCCTCGTCACCCGCGGGCCCAAGGGCCTCATCCCCAAGCTCATGGACTTCCACCTGTCCAAGGAGGCGAAGGAGGTCACGAGCAAGTCGATCGAGGGGACCATCGCCTACATGTCCCCCGAGATCATCAACTCCGCCGCCGTCGACAAGCGCGCCGACCTCTACTCGTTCGGCTGCCTCCTCTACGAGGCGATCGCCGGCCGCATCCCGTTCAACGGCGAGACCGCCGTCGACATCCTCCGCTCCCACCTGAGCGAGCGCCCCGTCGCGCTGCGCCTGTACCGCCCCGACGTCCCGCTCGTCCTGGAACGCGTCGTCGCGCACCTCCTCGAAAAGGACCCCGCGGACCGCTACGGCAGCGCGAACGAGGTCATCCGCGAGATCGCCGAGGCCACCGGCCACGAGTACGCGCTGGAGACGCCGAAGACGCTCGAGAGCTACGTCCTCTCCGCCCGCTTCGTCGGGCGACGGGCCGAGCTCGACCGCCTTCGCGCCCTCCTCGACCCGCTCATCGAGCGTCCCGCGGAGGCCCCCGACGCGCCGAAGCCCTTCCGCATGGTCTTTCTCGGCGCCCAGCCCGGCTTCGGGAAGACCCGCCTCGTCCGCGAATTCCGGATCCAGTGCCAGCTCAAGGGGATCCCGTTCTACTCCGGCGCCTGCGTCGAGGAGACGGGAAAAGCCTTCGCGCCGTTCCTCGACATCCTCCAGACGATGGCCCGCTCCGAGCAGTCGCTCGATCTCCCGAAGGACTCCGGCGCCACCGGGACGCTCGACGCGCGCGCCCTTCTGCTCGCCGAGAAGGAGACGAAGAAGCCGAAGTCGGCGGGCGACTCCACGCTCCACGAGCGCCAGGTCGGCATCCGCGACCGCGTCGCGAAGGCGATCCTCCGCATCGCGCGCGCCACGCCGCTCGTCCTCCAGTTCGAGGACCTTCATTGGGCCGATGACGAGACGATAGAGACGCTCGAGTACCTCTGGCAGGGCGTCGTCCGCGACCCCGATGCGGGAACGCCGCCCGCGCTCGTCGTCTGCGGGACCTACCGCGATGGAGAGCTGGCCGGGACCCCGTTCGGCGACTGGCTCCGCAAGCTCGGCCTCGGCGGCCCCAACGCCGTCCGCAACGAGAAGGAGTCCGCCGAGACGATCCTCCTGCCGCCCCTCGCCGAGAACGAGGTCCGCGACTTCCTCCTGAGCATGCTCGGGCTGGAGGAGGTCCCCATTCCGCTCCTTCGCAAGGTCCACGAGGAGTGCGGCGGGGCCCCCCTCGCCATCGAGGAGCTGATGAAGCTCCTTTTCGAGGAACACGTCCTCTCGTACGAGGGCGCCGCGTGGGAGGTCTCCGCCGAGCGCCTCGCGCGCGTCCGCGCGCCGAAGGGGGACCTCACCGCCTTCCGTCAGCGCGTCGGGAAGCTCGACACGGCCACGATCGAGGTGCTGAAGGTCCTCTCGCTCTGCACCTCGCCGATCCCGCTGCCCGTCTTCGAGAAGATCTCGCCGTTCAAGGGGAGGCTCTTCTTCGAGGTCCTGCGCAAGGGGAAGGCGAAGGGGATGATCGCGGAGGAGGAGACGGACGGCGAGGTCCGTTTTTCGCTCGCCCACTTTGCGCGCCGACGCGTGCTGCGCGGCGCCCTGACGCGCGCGGAGAAGGCCCGCCTGCACCGTCGCGTGGGGCACGCGCTCGAGAGCCTCCCCGCGGCGCAGCGGGAGGAGCAGGTGGAGGCCCTCGCGTACCACTACCGCGAGGCCGGCCCGCGCGCGAAGCGGAAGGCGCTCCGCTACGCCCTCGCGGCGGGGGACCGCGCGCGGCGCACGCTCGCGCTTCGCACGGCGCTCTTCCATTACCGCCAGGCGGCGAAGCTCATGGAGGCCTCCAAGCGCTCGCCCAGGCGCCTCCTGGACGTCTACCGGCAGATCGGCGACCTGGCGATGGCGCTTGGGGAGTTCGACCGCGCGAAGGAGCTGTACGACTCCGCGCTTCGCGCCTCGGGCGGGCGGAAGCATTGGGCGGAGTTCGCGCTCCTCCTCGGGAAGGTCCACGAGTCTCGCGGAGAGTACGTCGAGGCGCTGGAGTGTTTCGAGAAGAGCCTCGGGCGGATCGACGAGACGCGCACACCGGCCGCGGCGGCGCGGGTGCTGCTCGAGATCGCGTGGGTCCGCGGGTACCGGATGGGGCAGATCGACCCCTCGATGGACCTGTGCAAGAAGGCGCTCGACACGCTGGAGGCGCGCGGGACGCCTGAGGACCTCTTCCGCGGGTACACGGTGCTCTGCGGGTTCTACGAGAACATCGGGGACGCGGACCGCCTGCTGGAGTACTCGTTCAAGGTGCTGGAGCTGCGCCGCGGGTCGAACGACGCGGAGGGGATGCCGCGTTCGTACAACAACATCGGCCGCGGGTACGTGCTGAAGGGGGACTTCGAGCAGGCCGTGGCGTACCTGCAGCAGGCGCTGCACCTGATGGAGCACACGGAGCAGCCGGTGCTCCTGGCGACGGTCCACGGGAACCTGGCGAGCGCCTTCATGGGGCGGGGGGACTGGGACAACGCGCGCTCGCACGCCCAGAAGGCGCTGGAGATTGCCGAGCGGCTCGGCGACCGCCGTAGTCTCGCGGTGCAGCTCACGCAGCTCGGGGAGATCTTCCACAAGCTCGGCGACGCGGTCTCGGCTGTGAACCACTTGACGCGGAGCGCGCTGATCGCGCACGGGATGGGGGTGAAGTTCCACGAGGAGACGGCGATCCTGAGGCTCGCCGAGGTCTACCTCGACTGCGGTCAGGTCGACGAGGTCTTCAGCGCGTTGACGCGGATGGAGGAGTCGGTCTCGGGCAAGACGGTGCTGAACGTCCGCCGCCAGTGGATCGAGGGGAGGGCGTGGCTGGAGGTGAGGAACCACGAGCGGGCCCGGGCGCTTCTGGAAGAGGCCTTCAAGGGGTACGACATGCTCCGGAACCGCCCGGGGAAGTCGAACACGCTCGTCGACCTGGCGCGGCTGGAGGCGGCGGAGGGGGAGCCTCGCCGCTCGCGGATGTACCTGTCGCGAGCGCTGCGCCTGGCATCGGGTGCGGCGGACAAGGAGGTCATGGCTCGCCTGAACCTGACGTGGGGGCAGGTGGAGCTGGAGGACGAGAAGGGGGACCTCGCGGTAGGCCTGGCGAACGCGGGGCGGGCGGTGGAGAAGGCGGAGGGGCTGGGGAACCCGTGGATCCTATGGGAGGCGCTGTATCTGGTGGCGCGGTACCAGATCCGCCAGGGGGACCCCGTGGACGCGGCGATCCCGTTCCGCCGTGCGAGCACGATCGTCGACAGCATCATCATCAAGCTCCCGCTCACAGCGCGGGCGGCCTTCCAGGCGCGCGATCGCCTGCGCCACTTCCGCGAGGACCTTCGCACCATCGAGCCGCTCCTGCTCGAGCGGTGGTAGCCGCACATCCGACATGGCATTGATCTTGGCACAGACGGTGCATCTGAGAGTGGCCTGCGGTCCCGACCATGTCTTACGCAATCCCTGACTGCCCGAAGTGCGGCTCCGCATGCAGGTCGATGGGCGCATCCCCATTCGGCGGAGTGACCGGCTACGCAGTCGATTGGCGGTGTCCTGGGTGCGGCGGCGGGACGCTCGAAATCTGCCCCCTCTCCGGGGACATCCCGAGTCTAGAGTCCTGTCTGAATTGCGGCCATCGAGCACATGGCGATGCAGCGGCCTCGACCTGTGCGGAGTGCGGCATGTCGAGGCAGGAGTTCCTCCGACTCCTCGCTCCCATTCCGCAACCAGGCGACTTGCAACAGGAGGTCCTGCGGTGCATCAAGGACGGCCGGTGCCGGCGGGGGATCGGCTTGATCGACCATCTTCTCACCCAGAACCCTCGCGTCGCCTGGGCCTGGGAGTGGAAGAGCTCCTTCGTACAGAGACTCGGTTTCATCGAGCGGAGTATTCACATCCTGACCCATGCGGTCTCCATACTCCCGGGCCTAGAACTCCAGAGGGTCCTTGCACGAACGCTCTCGGTCGCGGGTCGCCACGCGGAGGCCATCGACATCTATCGGAAGCTCCTACAATTCGCCACCCTGGATCAGACCGCGGATCTCGAGGCGCGCCTCTCCAACGCGCTCGTGCTGTCCCAGCCGGAGGAACAGAGGGCGCTCCATCGAGCCGCGATCTCAAGGGCGCCTGGGCGAGGAGAACCTTACCTGGAATTCGCTCGATGGCTGATTAACATCGACCTCCACGCCGAGGCGCTCCAGGTCGTCGACGAGGGGCTCGCGGCCGTGGCGACCGGACCGCTGCATGGGGAGCTCCTGGAAGAGCGGTCCTACCTGATGTCAGAGGAGCATCATCCACGAGAGGCGCTGGCGGCGGCCGACCGGGCCCTCCGAATCTCTCCAGAGAGTCTGCGGGCCAGCTACCTGCGGGCTCGGGCCCTTGGCAACCTTGGGCGCTTGAAGAGAGCTCTGATTGAGATCGAACACATCCTTGCGCGGGAACCGAACCACGCGGATGCGAAGCGGGCGGCCGCGCTCCTGGGCGATGCGATCCGTGCCAGGCCGTGGTGGCGGTTTTGGGACTGAGTCGCGTTTCGACGACTCGGTGAACAGGGCTCGGGTGGTCGGGCTTGCCGAGCGGGTGGGCAAGATGCTCCGATAGCAGTCGAGGGCGGTCCTGGCGTTCCCGACCTCCGAGAGCATGCTCGTATTTCCGAAGCCGGACAAGAGGTAGCGCGAGCGCGTGGCGCTCGCCACAGCGGAGGCGAGGAGACCATGGTGAACGTGAGCTTCTACGAAATGGGCCGAGACCGGAATCTGGCCTCGGTGGAGAAGAGGATCAACGGGAAGCTCCGCTCCGCGGGCCTCGAGGGGTGCAGCGTGAAGCTGTTCCGCACGCAGGACGGGGAGATCGAGTACTCTGCGCAGGTCTCCCAGGTGTTGCCCACCGCAGAGGGGCGAAGGGCGCTCGAGACGATCCACCGGACTGTCTGCGAGCTCACGGGCTACAAGCGCGGACGTCCTCGGGTGGGCCGATGCCCGTAAGGGCGTCGGTGCAACTGACACGGCGCGCTGTCTGCCCCGTCTCAGCTCAGACTGAGTGTTCCCTTGCGGAAGTGCAGGGTCAACGTCGAAGCCACCGAGCAGAGGAACTCCATGCCGAGAAGGGCCTCTCCGGAGACGAACCAGGCTGGAACTCGGCGACCCCTCAGGTAAACGGATCCTGAATACACCGCGAGTCGCACCGTGCTTCCGTCCGCAAGGCGGAAGAGCTGGAATCCCTCCCTCCTCACGCGGAGGCGACGGAGGAGGGATCGAGGAAGCGATATGCTGCCGTTGAACCCCGTGTCGACGACGACGGACAGCCCCCTGCGGGCACCCAGGCGCAGCGTCCCCGCGCGAATGGTCGCCTTCACCAAGGGATCTCGATCGCGGATGACGCCGCGAAGGATCATGACTTGCCGACGCCGTGCCTCTGGTAGGCGAATGGGGACCCCACGCGGAGGAAGTACAAGGGCGCCTTGGGGATCTCCGCGCGGGCCTTGGCGAGCGCGTCGAGCAGCGTTTGCCCGATAAAATACCGCCCCGTCCGGGGATCAACAGCGACAATCCTCCCGCGGTAGCGCGGGCGCAAGCTGCGCTGGAGATCCTCCTCGATCTGGCGAATCCGGCGATGGGGATGCATGAGTCGCATACCGGCAATATACCTCGCGCGAAGGACCTGGACAACGAGGAACCCAAGCTGTGAGCCGGACGCCTCCCACGGATACGACCTGCTGCGGAATCGCCCTGCGAGGGCGAATTCGCTCGTCGACCTGGCGCGGTTCGATGCGAGGGAGGGGGAGCCGCGTCGCGCAAGCACGATCGTCGACAGCATCATCTGCAAGCTCCCGCTGACCGCGCGTACGGCCTTCCAGGCGCGCGACCGCCTGCGCCACTTCCGCGAGGACCTCCGCACCATCGAGCCGCTCCTTCTCGAGCGGTGGTAGCCCCCTGCGCAGACAGGGCTTGCGTTTGCTCGATGTGTTGAGTAAATTAACTCAACGTCATGAGTAAACAGACAGCCCCGTATGTCCGCCCCCAGGCGGACGAGCTCGCGAAGCGCATCGCCGAACCGCGGCGGGTTATCATCGCCGTCGCGGGTCCGCGGCAGGTCGGCAAGACCACGCTCGTCCGACACGTCGTCGAGGCCTCGGGAATCCCCGCCCGCTACGCCAGCGCCGACGAACCGACCCTTCGCGGGTCCGAGTGGCTCTCCCAGCAGTGGGAGGCTGCGCGCATCGAGGCGCGCGACGCGGGTCGGGGCGGGAGCGTGCTCGTCATCGACGAGATCCAGAAGCTCCCCGGGTGGGCCGAGGGCGTCAAGCGGCTGTGGGACGAGGACACCGCCGCGAAGCGTCCGCTGAGGGTGGTCCTGCTTGGGTCGGCGCCGCTCCTCGTCGGCAGGGGGCTGAGCGAGAGCCTCGCCGGCCGCTTCGAGATGCTGCACCTGCCGCACTGGTCGCTGGCCGAAATGCGAGCGGCCTTCGGGTGGTCTCTCGACCAGTACGTCTTCCACGGAGGCTACCCGGGCGCGGCGCCGCTCGTCGCCGAGCCCGCGCGCTGGGCCCGCTACGTGCTCGACTCGCTCGTGGAGACGACGATTTCGCGCGATGTCCTTCTGCTGACGCGTGTGGACAAGCCTGCGCTTTTGAGGAGGCTCTTCGATCTCGGGTGCAGCCACTCCTCGCAGGTCCTTTCCTTCACGAAGATGCTCGGGCAGTTGCAGGACGCGGGCAACACAACGACGCTGGCCCACTATCTTGACTTGCTGGCTGGGGCGGGGATGCTGACGGGGCTGCAGAAGTACTCGGGGAGCGCGGTCCGTCGGCGGGGTTCGAGCCCCAAACTGCAGGTCCTGAACACGGCCCTAATGACGGCCCAGACGGGACTCACCCCCGACCAGGCTCGCGCCGACCCCGGATTCTGGGGACGGCTCGTCGAATCCGCCGTGGGCGCGCACCTCGCGAACGCCGCCGCGACGGGCGTCTGCAAGCTGTTCTACTGGCGCGAGGGCAGCCTCGAGGTGGACTTCGTCGTCCAGGCCGGTCGCGTCCTGACTGCGATCGAGATCAAGAGCGGGCGGGTCCGCGACTCGCTTCCGGGGCTCGCCGCGTTCTCCGCCGAGTACCTTCCGAAGCGGAGACTCCTCGTCGGCGGGGATGGCATCGCAATCGAAGAGTTCCTCTCCCACCCCGTGGAGCACTGGGTCTGCGACTGAGAACCGCTCGTGCTTGCGCGGTGTGAACAACGACAATTAGAATTCCCGCCTGGCGACAATCAAAACTCCCGAGAGTGAGTGAACAGGTCGATCACCGGTTCGTACTCGTTGGAGCGAACCGGATGGTCACTGATGGCCAGGTGG
>Ga0080064_1003275_pt1 | contig 24055 bp, 20 predicted proteins | sample Subgrocontami54m_FD_69260 | JGI IMG/M metagenome (GOLD analysis project Ga0080064, IMG submission 69260) | Subsurface groundwater microbial communities from S. Glens Falls, New York, USA - GMW46 contaminated, 5.4 m (SPADES assembly) (version 2) ...
GGCCCGCGACACCGCGCACCCGCATGCTTGATTTTTCGGCCCGGCGCGAAGCGGTCGCGGCGGGAGGAGCCGCGGCGCGCGCCGCGACGCCGGCAATCCGCGCCCGCACCGCGCGGCCGGGCCGGGCCTCAGTGTTCAACTTCTCACCGTCGACGACGAGGGTTCCGGCTACCACCAGATAGCGAACGCCGGCGGAGGGGACATCGGGCTTGGCAAACGTGGCTCGATCCTCGATCTTGTCCGGGTCAAACACAACCAGGTCCGCATCCGCGCCGGCGTGGAGCCTCCCCTTGTTCGCCATCGCAGGGACATACTTCTCCAGCCGCTGCGCCGGAAGCAGAGACAACTTCCCTAGCGCATCCATGAGTGTGAGGGCCTTCTGCTCGCGTACGAACCGGCCGAGCACGCGCGAGAAGGTTCCCGCCCCTCTTGGGTGGCCCTTGCCGGCGGTGATCACGCCGTCGCTGGCGATCAGAACTCCCGGACTGGCCACCGCCAGACGCATTACCTCATCCGGAATCATGTGCATAATGACCATGCCGCCCTGCTTGCGCAGGCGCGGGAAGCTCTCGGCGGTGAGGCGCTCGCCAGTAGCAGTCCATTCCACGTTCCCGACATCGATGCCGAGCACCTTCTGCCAGCCCGGATCAAACATGGCCGAATTGAGCTCCGTCATGGCGGCATTGTAGGGGTAGCACTCGGTGGTGACGTCCATTCCGCGAGCGCGCGCCTCGCCGATGGTTTGCAGGAGCTGGGGCGTTTGCCCGAGACCGCTGGATGTGATGTGGACGATGTGCAGCCCAACCCCGGTGACGGCCGCGGCGGCGATCACCTCTTCCACGGCGGTCAAGGCGTCCGGCGTGGTTTGGCCCATGTGACGTACGTGGACAAACGCGGGCGCGCCGAATCGACCGCCGACGCGGAACATTTCCAGAATCTCCCAGCGCGAGGCCCCGGGGGTGTACTGTATCCCGAAGCCAATCCCGATTCCGCCTTGCTGCAGGCCGCGCTCCACGGAGCGCTTCATGGACGTGATCTCTTCCGGGGTGGCCGGGCGGCGCGCTCCGTCCCCGGTGGGTACAAGCGCCGGCGAGGGATCCTTGAACACCCGCATGCGGGCCGGCACGTGGCCCGCGCTCACACCGGAATTGATCAGGCGCTTGCCTTCGCGCTCGCGATACCAGGCGTCCACATCGCCCGAACCGATTTCGAGCTCGAGCGCCGTGGTGACGCCGTCCATCGCCTGCAACCGTTGATTCTCCAGATCCTGCCCATGGGCATGCAGATCAATGAACCCGGGAGCCAGCACGAGGCCGTTGGCGTCGATCACGCGTTTGGCTTCGAGCGGGGTCCGGCTAATGACGGTAATGCGTCCACCGGTGATGCCGACATGCCGGATCGCGTCCAGGCCGGACAAGGGATCCATCACGCGGGCCTGATTGATGGCCAGGTCAAGCGTCTGGGCGCTGAGCGCGGCGGCGAGCAGGAACAGGGTTTTGAACATGCTTTAGGCCACCCGAAACTTCGCGATCGCCGCTTCATCGAGGTCGATGCCGAGGCCGGGCTCCTGCGGGACGTCGAGGTAGCCGTCCTTTGCGCGCAGTTTCTGGCGCGTGATCGCCTCGCGCAGATTGGTCTCCTCCTCGGCGACAAATTCGCAGATCAGCGCGTTCGGAATCGAGTTGAGCCAGTGCAGCGCGGCGGTCACGTTGACGTAGGTGGTGAAGCCGTGGTTGGCCACGGGCAGTCCGCGATCCCATGCCAGCGCGGCAATCTTCATCGCTTCCGTAAATCCGCCGCAGCGGGTCAGGTCCACCTGCACTACATCGATTTTTCCTTTGTCCATGAGGTCGACAAACGTGGCCCGGCCGGACTCCTCTTCTCCGGCCGCAATCCGCAAATGCGTTGCCTCGGAGAGCTTCCGGTAGCCGTCATAGTCGTCCGGCCGCAGCGGCTCCTCGAGCCAGAACGGATTGTATTCGGCAAAGGCGCGCGCCCGTTGAATGGCGGTCTTGGCATCCCAGACGAGCCCGGCGTCGATGCACAGGTCCGCATCCTCGCCCAAGCCGCGGCGGCCTTCCCTGACCAGGGCGATATCGGTTGCCTCGTTCTGCCCCATCGGGTCCCATCCGAACTTGACGGCCGAGAATCCCTGCCCGCGGTAGCGCCGGGCCAGCTCGCCGGTGGCCTCGGGGGTGGCCCCGAACAGCGAACTGGCGTAGCACCGGATCTTCTTGTGGAATCCGCCGCCGAGCAGCTTCCAGACAGGCACACCGAGCGCTTTGGCCTTGATGTCCCACAAGGCGATGTCGATTCCGGAGATGGCATGGAAGCCGGCCCCGCGCCGCCCGCCGTAGATGTTGGCGCGGTACATCTTGTACCAGAGGCGCTCGGTTTCGAACGGGTCCTCGCCGATCACCACCTGCGCGAGGCCTGTGGCGGTGGTGTGCGAGAAAGGGCCGTCGATGGCGCCCTTGACGGCCATGGGATTCGAGTCCACCTCACCGATACCCGTAATTCCGGCGTCGGTATGCACGCGCACGATGAGCGCATCCTGGCCCGAGTCACATTGATACTTGACCTCCGGTTGCCGGAGATAGATGGTTTCGACGCTTGTGATCTTCACTGGGTTAGCTTCCTCAACAGCCCGACGCCCATGCCGACATCGGCCAGCTTCCGCTGGTAGTCCGGCACCTCGCGTTCAATGTGCAGCCCGCCGCGGTAGCCGACCTCTTTCAGCTTGGCGATGAATCGCTCCATACCGACGGCGCCCTGCCCGAGCCTCATCTCTGTTCCAAGCGCGCCGGCGACGCCGGTGGGCGGCCAGTTGCCATCCTTGGCATGGACGGAAATCACATGCGGTCCGAGGATTCCGAGCGCCTCAATCGGATCGCCGGTTCCGTAGAGAATCATGTTGGCCGGATCGAAGTTGATGCCGAGATTCTTCCGTCCGGCATCTTCGAGGAAGTGCAGCAGAACCTTGGCCGGCTCCTGCCCGGTCTCGAGGGCGAAGCTCTGGCCGTTGCGCGCGGCATAGTCGCACACCAGGCGGGTCATCTCGCGGACGGCAATGTAGTCGGGGTGCGAGTGATCACCGGGCACGAAGCCGACGTGCAAGGCGATGCTGCCAACGCCGAGCGCTTTGGCGAAGTCGCTGAGTTCGAAGGTGCGCTTCAGGCGTTCGGCGCGCGTGGCGGGAGGAATCCAGCCCACGGTCCGGACGACGGTGGGAATATCGTCGTAAGCCTCGCCGTTGTAGGCGGCGAAAAGGGTGGCCAGCGTGAAATCTTCGGCTTCCAAAGCAGACCGCCAGCGCGCGGCCGAATCCAGGTCCATCGTAACGTTGCCGGGAACACCGAGCTGCCCGCACCGCACGCCGAGGGCTTTGAAATCGCGGATTGTTTCGACCGGATCACGGCCAGCCCAGAACATCGCGCCAATCTCGAATGGTTGCAGAGGAGGAATTGCCATAGACGGGCTATTCTATCACTCTGAACCCCCGGCGCCCGGCCCGGCGAGATTGAACGACTACCGGCTAAAGCCGGTAGGATTTGATTGCGACTGAAAGTCGCCTGAAGAGCGTGGCGCACGCACTCTTGCGTGCCGCATCGACACTCGTGTCGATGCCCGCGCCTTGCGGGAAGCTCCCTTGCGTCGAGATGAGTCTCGACGCGGCACGCATGAGTGCGTACGCTACGTCCGCTGGTCAACCAAATGTGCGACCTGCTGAAAGCTCACCGCCTGAAAGGCGGTGGGCTTAGACCTGGAGATAGAGCTAAAGGTGTGCTGGAGCTGACCAGCCTCCCTCCCCAAGTCCCGGAGAAGGCGAAGGCGGCTGCGGCGCAAGCCGGCAGCACCTTTCGCCGGGCCGTGCAGCAGGGTGTGCGGATCGCGCTGGATACCGATGCCGGAGTCTATCCGCGATGGCCGGAACGGGGAAGAGTTCGCGCTCATGTCCGCCAACGGACTGAAACCTGCCGACTCGCTAAGAGCCGGCACGGCCAACGCGGCCGAACTGCTGGGCCTCGGGAACAAGGTTGGCACGCTGGAAGCGGGAATGCTCGCCGACATAGTCGCTGTTCCGGGCGATCCGGTGCAGGACATCCAAGCTACGGAAAAAGTCTTGTTCGTAATGAAGGAAGGTGTGGTTTACCACAACGCGCGTTAGGCACAGCGTCCTAAGGCGGAGACGATATGAGTGATGCCTTTGACCTAAAACGGTTTCTGGACGCGCAAAACCCGGTGATCGGCGAGGTGCGCGCGGAGTTGCAACGAGGCTGCAAAGAAGGACATTGGATGTGGTTCGTATTCCCTCAGTTCAAGGGTCTGGGGCATAGCTGGATGGCGGAACACTACGGTATCTCTTCGAGAGCCGAAGCAGAGGCGTATCTGGCCCATCCAATTCTTGGACCAAGGTTGATGGAGTGTACCCGGCTGGCCAATCAAGTGGACGGCCGTTCCATCGAAAAGATCTTCGGCCCTGTGGATGCGCTGAAATTCAGGTCTTCCATGACTTTATTCGCGGCGGTTGTAGGCCAAGGTAGTGTTTTTGAGGACGCGCTGGGCAAGTATTTTGCCGGGCAGCCGGACAGGCTGACCCTGGACCGCTTGTGACCACTCGATCTACCGCGGCAGACCGAAAGACATGATATTGGATCCGGCGGCAAGAGTGATGATCTGTTCTCCATCCACGGAATAGGTCATCGGAGAGGTTTTGATGGTGGCGTTCAGCGGGATGCGCCACAATGTTTTCCCGTCGCGCTCGCTGACGGCCAGAAAGTAGCCGCTGGGATCGCCGTGGAAGATCAGCCCTCCAGCGGTGGCCAGAATGCCGGCGACTCTCTTGCCGTCCACGGGTCCGACTTGCGGGATTTCCCAAACGATGTTGCCGGTCTCGATGTCGAGGGCGCGCAGATATTTCATGCCCGGGTCCTCCGGCGGGCGGGCGTTCTTCCAGCTTCCGGGAAGCAGATTCACGGTGCACTTCTCGGTGGCCATGACGTAATAGAGGCGGGTGGTGGGGCTAAAGGCGGTGCCGTTCCAGTTGGTGGCGTGATCGGGACAGCTCAGGTCCGAGGGAGGCAGCCTGACGGGACGGCCGTCTGCGCCGATTCCGCTTGCCCACGTGAGCCTGTGCATGAACGATTTGGCAACCAGAAGCTTGCCGTTGGTGCGATCGAAGACATAGAAGAAGCCGTTCCGGTCGGCGTGCAGAAGCAGCTTGCGCGGCTGTCCTTGAAAGTTCGTATCCACTAAGACGTTGGGCGTGGTGGCATCCCAATCGTGAGTGTCGTGCGGTGTGAACTGGTAGTGCCACTTCAGCTTTCCGGTGGCGGGATCAAGCGCGAGGAGGCAGTTGGTGAACAGGTTGTCGCCGCCGCGCTGGCGATCGTCGGAGTTGGGCCAGGGATTGCCGGTGGACCAGAAAAGGGTATCGGTTCCGGGGTCATAGGAGCCGGTGAGCCAGGTGGAGCCGCCGCCCAGTTTGTAGCCGGGGCCTTCCCAGGTTTCGATCCCCGCCTCGCCCGGGACGGGAACGGTCCAGTGACGCCAGATACGCTCGCCGGTGGTAGCTTTGTAGGCGGCCAGGAATCCGCGGATTCCCCAATCTCCTCCGGCCACCCCGGCAATCACCATGTCCTTGACGATGAGCGGTGCGACGGTTCCGCCGTAGCGCTGCGCCTCCTCCGGCATGACGACGTCCCAGACCAGACGGCCGGTGACGCGGTGGAGGGCGATGAGATGCGCGTTGTCGGTGACCATGAAAACATGGTCGCCGAGTATGGCCACGCCGCGATTGGTGCCGAGCGACGGATCCGAGACCAGCCCGGGAGTCCGGGGACGGGTGTAGTGCCAGATCGGCACTCCGGTGCGCGCGTCGAGCGCGTAGGCCTGATTGGGTCCGGTGACGTACATGATGCCGCCGGCGACGATGGGTACCGTCTCGAGGCCGAAGTAGCGCATGTTCTCGTGGTAGTAAGGGGTGTCGGGCAGGAACTGCTGCCACAGCGGAATGGAAAAGGTCCATTTGAGGGCGAGCTTGTTGACGTTGGAGGCGTTGATTTGCGCCAGCGGGGAGTAGCGGTTCCCACTGAGGTTCCCGTTGTAGGTCACCCAATCTTCCGGCTTCGGGTTCAGGATGCCGGAGAAATCGACGGCGCCCGGCGTGGGCGCGCGCTCCGTGGTCGGCGTGCCGGCTCCGGTCAACCCGCTCAGGTAGGCGATGAGGTTTTCAAGTTCCGGGGCGGAGGCTTTCACGGCGGGCATGAGCGAGGATTTCTCCTCGGTGATACGTTCCACCTGATCCAGGGAAAGAGGATGAATCCGGCCCTGCAGATCCTGTATGGCGATGTCGAAACGCGTCCGGCTGCGCGTGAATCCGCGGAGCGTGGCGCCATTGCGCAGTTGCAGCGTGACCAGGCCGTAGCCGGAGGCAATGCTCGCGCCGGGGTTCAGCAAGGCCTCGCGGAGCTGATCGACGGTCAACTCGCGGGCCACGTTCGACAGGTCGGGGCCGTTGGGCGTGCCGGAGCCGGAGACCATGTGGCAGGAGATGCACTGCCCGCGGCCAAAGAAGAACTCTTTGCCGGCCACGCGGTCACCGGGAACATTGGTTTCGGCGGCTGAGGCGTTGAGGGACACAACCATGGCGGCGAGCGCATCAATGGTTGCCGCGGGCAGATCGAACGGCGGCATGCCGGCGGCGGGGACGCCTCTTTGGATGACATTCCGCAGGCTCTGCATGGACCGGCGGCGGACGCGGAGGTTTCCGGCCAGCCCCGGACCCTGTTGCGAACCGCGGGCATCGGCCCCATGGCAGCCGGCACAGAGTTTGGCGTAGGTTTGCGTAACGTCTGAAGCGGAAGGAGCCGGCGCGGGATTTTGCGCCCATCCTGGAGAACTCAGCAGGACGGAGGCGATCAGAAGGATTGAGTGTTTTCCGGTCATTGTGGCAACTGGCCCACGCGGACGCGGGCACGTCACTCTGTGATTAGATCATAGTGGCCCGGATTGCGGGGCGCGGCCCAATCTCCCAGCCGCCGAGCCTGATGGCCACTCGCCGCAATTCGGCCGCGCGCGCACTAGGTATGCATGATTTCGGTCGTCTCGCGAGGCAGAGTCCGGCCACCGAGGCGGTGCTCCTCTTCAATCAAGCGGAACACCTCAACGAGTTCAGTCACCGCCTCCTCGGCAGTCGGCATGAGCGCATGACACCCTGAAATGGCGGGGATCTCCGCCACCCATCCATCAGGTTGGTTCCGATAGAGCACGAGCTTGTAGTTTTCGAAGCCCATGTAGTCATTGTAGTTCTGATGTTCCCGCCCGCCAACCGACGAAAACGCACGTTGCGACCCATTACGCATAGGAAAGAACGGAGCCTTGGCAAGAACCGCTACCGCCGTGGATTCGTCAAATTTCGCATATGCTCGACTGGCGCGAGGTAAACTTGTGGTCGAAGTGACAGCCAGGATTGTTGCGCCTATGTTGATTGCGCTCGCTGGCCTGCGGGCGGCTGAGCCGCGAAGCCTGTGCGATCTGGAGGAGTTTCTCCCGGCTTATGACGGCGAGACGGTGACCTTGCGCGGTGAGGTAGCGGTGGAACTCAGGCAAGGCGCGATGACGCTGGGGGCGAACTGCGGGTATATTCGCAGTGTGCTTATCGGGGTTTATATCCGGGCCACGGCGGTTCACATAGACACGAGTACAGAAGTAAGAGAAGCGGTGCGGCAGCTCATTGGACAGTTCGAGCGGGCGAGAGACAGTGGGCGAATGATAAAGGCCACGGCAACATTGGGCGGGCGCTTGGAGGTGATCCAGGAGGGCGATTTTTCAATTGGCTTTGGTCCACGCAAGAAAGCGCCGGCAGCAATGCATCTTACCGAAGTGAAAGTTGCGCAATTGCCAAGACCTGAGGACTTGCCCGTCATTCCGGTTTGCGAGTTGTTTAGAGATCTTCGCTCCTTCCGCGACAAGCGTGTCGCGGTTCGGGGACAGGTAGGGAGCACGATGGAAGGCTCCTGGCTTTCAGACGACGCTTGCGAGGGTGGGTTTGTGACCAGCGGATTTAGGTGGAGCGCCGCGCTCAACTTGAGCCGCAACGACTACTATACTGGCCCAACAACGGAAGAAGAGGAAGCCAGGATCCGGGAATCAATAAGCCGTGGCAGATCCTTTAAGACTTCGGAAGCCACGGAAACCGTCGTCGGGACCCTGCGAATGCTGGACAACTATAGCGTGGACTGCCAGACTGGCGAACTTCACGGCAGCGGGCTCGGGCACCTTGGCGCCGCGGCAGCTCAATTGTTAGTGGAGACCACCTTGGATCGTGTGCCGGCAAGACCGCAAGCGCCGGATTCCCGGGTAAGAGCCCAGCCTTGCCCGCGGCTTACAGAAGAGGAGTGCGCGCGCGTCAAAGACGTCGATAGCGCCAGGGTGGGTGGGTGTGCCGCCGAAGTACGAAGGCTGAGAGCGGAGGATTGGGGAAATTTCGTTCGCCAAAGCAAGGAAACCTCTGCGCGGATGATTGACGCAATCCGTGCCCGCGACACGGACGGCGTCGAAACCATCCTGCGTGAACAAGGTCCGAGGCGCGGAGCCCGCAGCCAGGAAGCCTTCCCTCTGGCTATTCGCTTCGGCAACATCAAGATGCTTCGGCTGCTCCTCGCGACGGGAGCCAGCCTCTATGCCACCAGCCCCCTCGGCCCGCCGCTTCACATCGCATGCCTCTATGAACGCTGGGACAACTTCGAAGCACTCGCCAAAGCCGGCGCCGACGTCGATGCTAAGGACGCAGAGGGCCGCACGACGCTTGCAGCCTGCGGCATCACCAATGTCGAAGCGCTCGGCGCGCTGCTGAGGGCGGGAGTGGACATCAACGCTGTCGTCCATGGGAAACCGACGCCGCTCATGAGAGCGATTGACCGCCGCAGTCCCACCGCGGTTGTGAAAGCGCTGCTGGAAGCGGGCGCAGTCGCCTACGCGACCGACGACAACGGCGATTCTCCGCTCCACTACGCCGTCCGCACCCGCCGGGCCGATGTCATCCCACTGCTGCTCAAGCATGGCGCGGTGCTTACCAACCGCAACAACGCAGGCCTCACTCCGCTCGATCTTGCCCGCCAGACTGGAGCAATCTTCGAAGCCATGGCGCTCCAGGCAAAAAGCGGGCTAATCCAGTTGCGGCGACGGCGCAGCCGGGATGTAGTATGGGCGCATGAAGACGACCGTTGAAATCGCGGACCCCCTGTTCAAACAAGCCAAGGCCCTTGCTACCAAAGAGGGACTCAGCTTCCGGCTTCTTGTCGAGGAAGGTTTGCGTGCGGTTGTACAAGCGAGAACCAGGACCGAGTCCAAGCCGTTTCGTCTTCGCGACGGCAGTTTCCGCAAAGGGCGAGGGCTTCGAGCCGGTTTGAACTGGACAAACCTTACCGCGCTGGCATATGAAGACGAAGGCGGGTCGCGACTGCGATGAGGGCCATGGACACGAACGTTTTGCTTTATGCGCACCGGCGGCACTCGCCGCATCAAAAAGCAGCCGCCTTAGCCAAAAAGCGTCTGGCCGAAGGGATGGCGCCGTGTACATGACGCCCGCATTCACGCGATCTGCCGCGCGAGCGGCGTGCGGGAACTGTGGTCGGCCGATAGGGATTTCTCGCGGATGCGCGGCCTGACCATCGTCAACCCCTTCCTCGAGTGAGCCCGACCCGATCGCCGGGACCACGCGTCGCGCTTCGGCCATGCAGACTCAAGCCTTATCACAGGTTCGGGCCCCCAAGACCCAGCTTCGCAGCAATAGTTCAGGACACGCGGATCCGCGGGAGAATCGCTCATAGCGTGGCGCTGAGGTCACGGATCCGGGCAAGCTGCCGCAGGATTTCCGGTTCCCCCTTGGCTTCCGCGAGCGGCCTGAGATGCGCTTCGACGTAGCACCAGTCAAGTGTCTTGTCGTGGCGCACGGCAATGCCCTCCGCGTCGCGGATGTCGATGGCACGCGAGGCGAATAGCTTCATCACCATCAGGTCCTCGGCGGAGCAGGTACGAAGCGCAACCCCAGGGGCGAACTCGAAGAGGGTAGCCCGCTGCACCACGAGATGCTCGAATGGCAGCGCACCCAGGGAGACGTCGATGCCTATTCCGCTGGGCGAGCGAAGCAGGAGGACCCTCGATCGGAGCGCGAATTGCGCGGGGTCAGCCGTGCGCGGAGTGTAGTGGCCGAGCAGGGCTTCGATAAACGAAGCCTCCTGGCCGAAGCCGGTGATTAGCGTGAGATCGACGTCGCGAGTCACACGCGCCTGGCTCCACCGTTGCACAGCGATTCCGCCGATGAAGCAGGAATGCCAGGCATGTTGGTCGCAGAAATCCTGAACCTCCCGGGCTGTGTCCAGGAGATCGATGACGGTCATCGGCGCAGCTTCGCCAAGTGGCGCTGCATCTCCACCAGCCCTGAGCCCTCTCCCGGCGGCTGAGTGCTCGTTGCGTGATTAAACGCACGCGCCAAAATCTTAAGCGACAGTAGGTTATCTTCGTCCCGCGCCTCGCGCAGGCGAATCTTCTCGAGCTCCGGGCCGGCCTCCTTCCAGGTCTGAGCCCATCGCCGGATCATCTCCTTTTCTGTCATGTCTAATTATCGCTCCTGGACGGCGAGGCCCCAAAGCCTTCCCTACAGCAGCGCCCCGACCACCCGGTCCAACTCCTGATCACTCCACTGGCTCAGGGCCACTCCGCGATGCAGGGTCCATCGCTCGGCATGATCCACAGATTCGCCCGTGTCCAGGCTCGTCAACGGTCCCAGCGTCTCCAGCTCCAGCGTGTCCCCATTGGCAAACATCTCAAACGATGCGCCCATGTCCGGATAGGGCTTGCCCGCCTCGGCCTCGTAGCGCTTCACAAACAGTTCGCCCTGCAGCAGGTAAGCGCCCCAGGTCTTCTCGCTGAACAACCCCAGCTTGGTGGGCGAACTCCGCGCCGCATCATGCCGCAGGATCAGGTGCTTCTGCGTGAACTGCCACCGCGGGTCCGATAGATCGCTGAAGGCCCACATCACCAGCGGGTTGGTGGGCGCGAGCATCTCCGGATGCGTTCCGCGAGGCGGAAATCCGGCCATGCCTACGCCGCCGGGAGCCATCATCGTCAAGGCCCACGGCGCTACCTCGATCGGCCAGGCCAGCGTGTTCTCGATGGTATGCACCAACGAAACCGCCGTGCCCGCCGAAGCCAGCCGCAACAGGATCTTTTTGCGCAGCCCTGTCTCCGGCTCCACCGGCGCGGTGGCCACCAGTGTCGAGCCTTGCGCCTCGATCTCCACCGGACGGTTGTCGGGCGCGTAGGTTCTCGGGAAACGTTCCGGCGCCGTCCAGATCCGGTGTCCGCCCCGTCCTTGAAAATCTTTCTCCCCGCCGCGGCCTTTCTGCGATTCGATCTCCAGAAACAGGTTCTGCCCGCCCACGAAGCCATAACGCATTACGCGCGGACCCACATCGGAGGTGATCACCAACTCCACCTCGCCATTGCTCATCCGGTAGCAGCCCGGCCACCCGCCCCATTCTGTTTTCTCAATTGTTACCGGCATCGTTCCAGCCTACCAGCCTGCTAGACTGGCAGTTGTGAACCAGGTGCAGTTGATCGGCCTCGACCTGCCGGAAATCCAGCAACTGCTCGGCCCGGATCATCCCGCCTACCGCGCCCGCCAGATCTACCACGCCATCTATCGCGACCAGGCTACCTCCTGGGACACCATCACCACGCTGCCTCAATCGCTGCGGCAATCCTTGGGCGAACAGTTTCCGCTGGGGCTGCCCACAGTCTCCGCCGAATACTCCTCCTCTGACCTCACGCGCCGCTACCTGCTCACCCTTTCCGACGAACGCACCGTCGAAGCCGTCCTCATGCCTGAGGAGGGCCGAGACACCATCTGCATCTCGACTCAGGTCGGCTGCCCGGTCGACTGCAAATTCTGCCTCACCGCCCTCATGGGCCTCGAACGTAATCTCACCGCCGGCGAAATCGCCGGCCAGGTGATGCTCATTTCCTCCCTCCACCGCATCACCGCCCGCCTCAATGTCGTCATGATGGGCCAGGGTGAGCCGCTGCTCAATCTCCCGAACGTGGTGAAAGCCACGCGTCTGCTCGCCGATAAGCAGGGACTGGCCATCCCCGAGCGCCGCATCACCGTCTCGACCTCCGGCATTATTCCCAAAATAGCGGAACTCGGCCGCGAACCCGTTCGCCCAAGACTGGCCATCTCGCTGAACGCCTCTCATCAGGAACAGCGGCGCGAGATCATGCCCATCACCGGCAAATATCCGCTCCAGGACTTGATGGACGCCTGCCGCGCCTACCCGCTGCGCTCGTGGGAAAAGCTCACGTTCGAATACGTGCTGCTGAAGGACGTCAACGACACCGACGCTGATGCCCGGCGCGTGGTCACGCTGCTCGGACAGCTCAAGGCCAAGGTCAATCTGATTGCGCTCAACCCCGGCCCCGGTATTCCGTTCCAAACGCCGGATGCCGGTCGCGTCGATTCGTTCCAGTCGATCGTGGCGCGCTCCATCCCGTGCTTTGTGCGCAAACCGCGCGGCCGCGATATATACGCCGCCTGCGGCCAGCTCAAGCGCATGTCCGGAGAGCCCGCGCCGGCTCTCACGGTGCTCTCTTGAGTAACAACCCGCAAGACAGAGATCGTCTCGGCCCGGGCCGGCCCTTTGCGGGCTCACAAATGGTTTATCATCACCATGGAGGTTTTGCATGGACAGAAGAGATTTTCTGAAACAAGCCGCCCTCGCCGCGGCCGTCACCGGACCGGTCTCCGCCGCGGAAACCGATTCGAAATCCACTCACCCGGAAACCCTGGTCGCCTCGCTGTATCACAGCCTCACGGAGGACCAGCGCGCCAAAGTCTGCTTCCCGTTCGGACACGAGTTGCAAAACAAGGTGGACGCCAACTGGTTCATCACGCCGCATCGCATCGCGCGCTTTTACACCAAAGAGCAGCAGGCCATGATTGAGGAGATCTTCCGCAAGCTGCACAACCCCGAGTTTGTGGGCAAAGTCATGCAGCACCTGCAGGAGGATGGGGCGGGCCTTGGCAACTATAGCATCGCCCTATTCGGCGAGCCCGGCAAGACGAAGAAGAGTCCATTCGAGTTCGTGCTCACCGGACGGCACTGCACCGTTCGATGCGATGGCGACTCGGTGGCCGGAGCCGCGTTCGGCGGCCCCATCATGTACGGCCACCAGGCCGGGCCGAGCGGCAATGAGCCGGCGACCCATCCCAACAACGTCTACTGGTATCAGGCCCTGCGCGCGAACGAAGTCTTCCTGGCCTTGAACGGCAAGCAGCGCGACCAGGCGCTGGTGAGCGGCCCGCCGCGCGAGGAGAAGGCGACCGCCACAGTCGCTCTCAAAAGCTCGGACCTTGCCGGGATCCCGGTGGCGGATATGACTCGCGATCAGCGAGAACTGGTGGAAAAGGTCCTGGCCGACCTCCTGCTCCCGTTCCGCAAGAACGATACCAACGAGGCCATGAAATACATCCGGGCCCAGGGCGGGGTCTCCTCGCTCCACATGTCGTTCTACAAGAGTCTGGATATCGGCAATGATGGTGTCTGGGATGTCTGGCAACTGGAAAGCCCGCACATGGTGTGGTATTTCCGCGGCTTCCCGCACGTCCACACCTGGGTGAATATCCGCGCCTGAGGAATTTCATCTACGAATGCCGACCCCCACGCAAGAAATCGGTTTCCGCGACCATCAACGGGCGGCGGGCAGCTTTGCCCGCCTCTCCTCCGAGCTTCCCTCCATCGTGCAGGAGCGTCTCCGCATCATGCTCAGCTCCTCACCCGATCCGGACGGCGCGCTCCATTTTCTTGGGCGGCTCCTGGATGAGAAGCCAGGCGCATTTCATTGGATCTCGCGATCCCCGGCCAGCCTTCAGTTTCTGCTGGCTGTCTTTTCGAACTCCAATTTTCTGTCCGAGCAACTGATACAAACCCCGGAGTGGCTGGAACCCTTACCCACCTCCGGGGACTTGTATCGGGTGATCAGCGCGGAGGAGTATGAAGGCCGCCTGGACTACAGGCTGGCGCAGTACGGGGACGCGGTTCCTCCGGCGCACGAGTTCGCGCTGTTCCGGCGCCAACAGGTGCTGCGTATTCTGATCCGGGACCTGCTCTCATTCGGCACGCTATCGGACATCACCGAAGAGCTCTCGAACCTGGCCGACGCCATGATCGAGTCAGCCTGCCGCCGCATTCGTAATTCACTGGAACGCCGCCACGGCCGCGCACTCACCGGCTTTGCGGTGCTTGCGCTGGGCAAGCACGGAGGCCGCGAGCTCAACTATTCCTCCGACATCGATCTGCTCTTTCTTTACGCCGGCAACGGGGAAACCACCGGCAAGGATCCCATCTCCTACCGCGAGCTGTTCAAGAAACTCTGCATCCAATTGACGGACCTGCTGGGAACCCACACCCAACAGGGCATGACCTACCGTATCGATCTGCGGCTGCGGCCGGAAGGCAGTCTCGGCGAAGTCTGCATCTCCCTGGACGGGGCCTGCAACTACTATCAAAAGCGAGCCCGCGACTGGGAACTGCAGATGCTGATCAAGGCCCGAGTGGCGGCGGGCGACCGCCCCACGGCGCGCCAGTTGATCGAGTTTGTCGAGCCGCTCACCTACTCCTCCAGCACCGACTTCTCCAAGGTGGAGGCCGTTTCGGAAGCGCGCCTCCGCATCAGTGAAAAGCTGGCCAAGCGCCGGAACACCCAGGCTGGTTTTGACGTCAAACTGGCTCCGGGCGGCATTCGCGACATCGAGTTTCTGGTCCAGTGCCTGCAGCGGCTGCACGGCGGGCGCGAGCCATGGATTCGCCACGGCGGCACGCTGCTGGCCCTGTTCCGCCTCCGCGACCATGGCCAGCTATCGGAAATTGAATACTCGCGGCTGGCCTCGGCCTACCAGTTTCTGCGCAACCTGGAACACCGGCTGCAGTTCGCCGAAGACCGGCAGACCCACACGCTCCCGGTCAGCGATGAGGAGTTGGAACTCCTGGCGCGCCGCATGCCGCCGGCACAGCTTGGCAGCACGGCTTCGGCGCAGAATTTGAATGCGCAACTGGCAAAGCATCTCGGTGAAGTGCGCGAGATCTACGATCGCGTCATCCACTCGCATACCTACCTTTCCTATCTCGCCGCCCCGGAGCCGCGGCCGGAAGCCCCGCCGCCGGCGCCCGAACCCGCCTCAGCCGAGCCTGGTCCCAGCATGTTGTTCCGCTCCATCGCGCAAAAGGCGCCGGAGCTGGCGGCGGTTCTTTCCAGAACCACGATCAAGAACGGCGCGCGCGCCCTGGATCATTTCCTGGAAGCGATCCTGCCGATGCCGGACTACCTGGACTGGTTGAACCAGGATCCGGTGTTGTCCGGATACATCATAGACCTGTTCGAGCACAGTCCGTTCTTTGCCGAGCAACTCAACCGCAAGCCGGAGCTGCTGGAAGAGATCCGGCTGATGCGCCGCAAGCCGGAATCCCACACCCACTACGGCCAGATGCCGCCTCTGCTGGCGGACGCGCCCGATCTGCGCCGCTTTTATAACCGCGAGATGCTGCGCATTCAGTGCGAGAGCATCTGCCTCCGCACACCTATTTTTGACACCTTGCGGCGCACCTCCGCGCTGGCCGAGTGCGCCATCACGTCAGCCTATTCCATGGCGCTTGATATGGTGTTGGAGTCCCAACCTCCGGCCTCGGCCTCCTACAAACCGAGCCAGCAGATGGCTGTCGTGGCGCTGGGCCGTCTCGGCATGCTGGAGTTTGATCTTGGCTCCGACGCGGATCTCAATTTTATCCTTCCCGACAAGGACGCCGGCGAGAAGCTTTTCTGGACCCGCGTCGCCGAGAAATTGATCGACATCCTCACCGCCTATACGGGCGACGGTGTCATGTTCGCCGTCGACACCCGGCTCCGCCCGAACGGCCGCGAAGGTCCTCTCCTCCAAACCGAGTCCGGCTACAAGGAATACTTCGCCAAGACCGCGCAGGCCTGGGAAGGCATCACCATCATGAAGTCCCGCGCGGTGGCGGGAAATCTGGAAGCGGGGACCAAGTTCCTGAATGAGCTGCAGGACGTGGATTGGCGGCGCTACGGCCAGGGCGGCCGCTCCAAACAGGAACTGCTGGAGATGCGGCTGCGCCTGGAGCAGGAGCAAGGCGGGTCCAATCCCCTCAAAGCGGGCCCGGGCGGCTACTACGATATCGACTTCGCGCTCATGTACCTGCGGTTGAAATCAGCCGGCTTCTTTTTCGATGTGCTGAACACGCCGGCCCGCATTGGGGTGATCGAAAAGATGGGTCACCTGGATCGCGCCGATGCCGCGTTTCTCCTGGATGCGGGCACATTTTATCGCGCCGCCGACCACGGCCTGCGGCTCAGCTCGGGGCATGCGGAAGGGCGGCTCCCGTCGGCGCAACTCCAACTGGACATCCTGGCCGAGCTGGTGGGGCGCTGGACGCCGGACCACCTGCACGATCAGCCGCTGCCGGTGGAGCTGGCGCAGATCCGCGACCGTACCCGGGAGTACTTTGACCGGCTTTTCAGGGCCTGACACGCGGCTACCGCGCAGCCTGAACCTGCGGAAGAAAGTTCTCCAGCGCCCAAACCTCGGTCCAGTTCCTGGTGACGCTACCGGCAATGCGCTTGCCGTCCGGGTGAACCGTAAGAAAGCGCAAGTCCGAATCGAGGGCGCTGACCACCGGCTCGCCATCCTGGGCCGGAAGCCGCCAGAGCAGGAAGCGGGCCGGATTCCCTGATTTGACGGAAACAAAGAGTTGCTTCCCATCCGGGCTCCAATCCAGGCTCTGCAATCTGTCCTGGCTTTTTTCCGGTAATACAAACCGTTCCCGGGCCGGGCCGCCGGCCGATGGGAATATCATGATGCTGCGCGTGGAGTGCAGAACCGCTATGGACATCCCGTCCGGTGACACGGCGAAGTGGAAGATCGCGCCGCCTCCCTCTTTGCCCTGATAGACAATCTTTTCCTCCCCGGTTGCCAGAACACGGGCGGTAATAGCAAAGTGGTTGGGCTTGTAGTAGAGAGTCTTCGCGTCGGGCGACATGGCGAATCGTCCAATCACCCATCCCGGAGCCCGGCTCATGAGCAGGACCGCCTCTCCGGTGGCCGAATCAACCCGGAAAATACCAGCATCCTTTTTGTCCATTGATATCCCCTCTATCAACATCGAGTTACTATCCGGATGCCACGCGCCGCCGCCAATGCCGGCGAGTTGAGGCCGAACCACTCTTTCGGCGCCCGAAGCCACATCGCGGATCCGTAACTCCGGACGTTGGGTGCTACGGAACAGCAGCTTGGTCCCATCAGGAGACCACAGTCCGCCAATCGTATTCCCTTCCAGTTGCCCGGTCACCAGCGCAAGTTTTGTGGTTGCCGGGTCCAGCACGCCAGTAACCACATCGCTGCCGCCCTGCTTCAGGCTGTAGAGATAGCTCCCGTTTCGAGTAAATCCCAACGGACCCCAGTCACCCATGTCGCCCTTCACCAGTTTCGCCTCTCCAGCGGCCTGCCCATCACCCACGGGAAGCAGCCATGCGCCAATGGATCCTCCACGGCTGCTGCGGAAGAGAATCAGTGAGCCGTCGGGCGACCATCCCATCACCCTGTCGTCGGCGGGATTGGACACCAACGGAATCTCCAGCCTTCCCTCCACAGGATTGCGCAGATCCAAAAGGAACACGTCATTCAACCTGCTGTGTGTGTCCGTGGGCACACTGTAGACAAGCCAATTGCCGTCCGGCGAGAAGAACGCGCGGTAGGGCCGCCGTGCCTGGAATGTGATCAAGGGCCTGGCTGCCCCGCCTGGAACAGAAATGAGCGCGAGTTGGTACGTGCCCAATTTGCCGGTCGGCAATACTTCGGCGACGATCCACTTGCCGACCGGGGACCAATCATACGGTTCCACGTATCCACCGTTTTCCAACCTGTAAAGCAAGCGGTCGCCGGTTCCATCGGAATTGATCAAGCGCAATTCATACCCGCCTCCCTTTTTCTTCCAGGAGTTCCACATGTAGACAATCTGCCTGCCGTCCGGAGAAATCTTGTTGCCCTCAGCCTCCACCTCACGCTCCTCCCAGGAGCCATGGTTCATCAACCTCCGGTTTTCACCCGTCGTCAAGTCGCGAATCGCCAGATCGCCGGTCGACCAATCGACAAACGAAAGCCAACGCCCATCCGCCGAAACCGAACCCCAGTCGTCGATGGCCGGATTCCAAACCTGTCGCACGCTCATTCCTACCGTGGCCGTCTTAACCTGCCCGAGCGCGGCCAGCCTCTCGCGCGCCATATCCGCCATCATCCGTTGATCCCCAAATTCGCGGATCACCCGGTCGTACAGCTTGCGCGCCTCGCCGCTGCCCTGCTTCTCGTAGCATTGCGCCATCTGGACCAGTGTCTTTGCGATCAGCGGCCGGTCCGAGGCGTGTTTGCGCAGAATCTCCTGGTACAGCTTGATCGCACCCGGAAAATCTCCCTCGGCGCGTTCCTTGACCAGGGCTTTTTCAAATAGAGCGCTGCCGGTTTGAGCGGCCAGCACCAGCGTCATCAGGAAGGTGGCAATGAGTTTGTTCATGCGATGAGTTTGCCCCAGTTTCCGGATGCGTTGGTCATGATGCGGCAAATTCCTTGTCAAGGATTCGTCTGCTCCCACTTGTATCCCACCGCGTGGACGGTCTGAATGTGACGGACACCGAGCTTGGATCGCAGCAGCATAACATGATTGTCCACTGTCCGCGTGCTTGGGTAGCTGTCATAACCCCAGACCAGGTTCAACAGTTCATCACGCGTCATTACCTGTCCCGGCCTGCTGGCCAGCACCCTCAGCAGACCGTACTCCTTCGGAGCCATTTCCACTCTCTTCCCGGCCCGCTCGGCGCTGAACTCGCGGAAATCAATCACCACGTCGTCGAAGGTGAGTTCTTCCAAAAGAACCGCCTTGCTCTCCCGCCCGTTTCTCCGTAACAGGGCGCGAACACGAGCCAGGAGTTCCGGTAGGGAGAACGGCTTGGTAACGTAGTCATCGGCGCCCAGGTCGAGCCCTCGCACCCGGTCTCCTTCTTCGCCGCGCGCAGTCAGCAGTAGGATCGGAATGGCGAGGCCCGCCTCACGGGCCATGCGGCACAACTCAAACCCGTTGCGTTTCGGCAGCATGACATCGAAAATCGCAAGTTCCGGTTTTTCGCTGTTGAGGACCTTGTATCCATCTTCGCCATCAGTGGCGGTCACCACCGTGTGGCCTTCCATCTGCAAATTCATCACCAGCCCGCTCAGAATCGAGCGGTCGTCTTCGACGATCAGAATGCGGCTCATGCAATCTCCCGCAACGGAATCCGGAGTGAAAAAGTGCTGCCGGCTCCGGGCGCGCTCTCGATCTCGACGCGGCCGCCATGGGCTTTGGCGATGTGATCGACAACAGTGAGGCCGAGTCCCGCTCCGGGGATCATCCCGTTTTCCGGTGTCTCCACCCGGTAAAATGGCGAAAGGACGCGAGCGTGATGCTCCGCCGCGATGCCGATCCCATCATCACGCACCCGGATCACCGCATCGCCGTTCTCTCGCGCCAGCGATAGTCGAATCAGCCGGGATGCTCCGGAATACTTCATCGCGTTGGTGAGCAGGTTCAGAATCGCCTGTTGCAGGGCATCCGCATCGGCAAGAGTTACTGGCGGCTCCGGCGGAGATTCCACCTCCAGGCGGAATCCGGCTTGTTCGAAAGCAAACCGGATCGACCGCACCGCCGTCCCAACCGCATCACCCAAAGCAACAGGAACCATGCGGTATGTTTTCCGTTCTTGTTCAATCCTTGAGAAATCCAGCACGTTGTCCACAAGCCGTGACAGGCGTTCGCTTTCCCCGATGATCGTATCCAGGCATTCGGTCCGCTGCTCCTGTCCTGCCCCAGGCCGAAGACGCAAAGTCTCCGCGAACATCCGTATCGAGGTGAGCGGCGTCTTCAACTCATGAGTGACGCTGGCCACAAAGCCTGAGCGCAGGCGCGCCAAAGCTGCTTCACGCCGCGCATCACGCCACAGCAGCCACGCGCTAAATAGCGATGCGGCCAATACAAGTCCAAGAGCCCCGTAGGAAAGCGTTTGCCGTCCAAGTAGGGCCGATTCGTCAATCGCCGGAGGAGGCAAGACAAGGCCCAACTGGGCAAAGGGTGGTCCAACGGGCTCCCCGCTGGTGAAGGACAGAGTCGCCGGACCCGGCACGAGATTCCGGATATGGATGGCAACCGCCAGCGGTGGATCCCTGAGGGTGGTCACCAGCACTGCTGGCTGCTCAGCGATTGTCCATAGACCAGGGGAAGGGAGCGCAGTCACTTGCTTGCGGACACTTTCCGCCGATTCCACCCGGGCCACGTCCTGGGAGAGTTCAGAGGGCTCCTGAACCCTGTTTCCGATGTAGAGATTCTGGTACAGGTGGGCGCATTCCGGCGTGCCACAAGGATGATAAGGGATGTTTCGTTTCAACTGAAGTGCCGCATAGAGGGCAAATGGTACACCTTGATCGTCAGTGATTTCCGGCCTCGTGTGCAAGAGTACAGCGGATGTGCGAACGGACTCCTCGATGGCGTCGGTTCGACGCAGCACCCTCGCTAGCCCTAGCTGGGCATGAGCAGCCTGCAATGGCTCCCTTGCCGCGCCGACCGCTGCCCGGTAATGCGAAATCGCCAGTTCGGGCTGCATCGCCTCCGCCATCTCGGCCCGGGCCGCCAGTTCCCCATACTTGCCCGAGCGCAAAATGAGCCTGACACGAGCCGGCGTTGGACTGCTCTCCCAAGGCAATACCCAATGGCCGCCTTCGACCAGGCCAATCGCGGCAATCTCCCCCGGAACGCTCCCATAGGGCGGTACAAGGTAAGAAGGCCAATGCTCACGAACCTGGGCAAGGACGGAGGAAAGGCGTACCAGTAGCATCGAGCGCAGCGCAGCCACCTGCCGGGACTGCTCCTCCGCGGCTCGCTTCTGGGCAATCATTCTCTCCTGGACCGCCATGCGGACCGCAGCCCCGCAGAGAACAACGGCTGGCAACACGATCGCCACAGCAAACAACACGATGCGCCGGCGCTGGTATTTCCAACTCACTTCTCGCAAGCAGTCTGATTGTAGCTTGTCCGGACCGTCAACTTGTCATGAAATTGTCTGATCCGCGACCGTACGCGGGAGTACTTTGACCGGCTTTTCAGGACTTAATGGGTCGCCTTCTTCGGCGCGGCCGGAGCTTTGGCCGCCTCCGGTTCCGCGCCAGGCGGAGGGGTGATGTACTGTACGATGATGGAAATGCGGCGGTTCGAGGCGCTACTGGGATCGTTTGGCACTCGCAGCCTGCGGTCGGCGAAGCCGCGCACTTGCACGACTTGACCGGGCCGAAGCCCGTGCGTTTCCATGAGTTTGCGGGCGGCGTTGGCCCGATCGGCGGACAACTCCCAATTGGTATATTCGCCACCGGTATTAAAAGGCTTGGCGTCAGTGTGGCCCTCGATCAACAGATTGTTCGGCATTTTGCCCAACTCCCCGGCGATGGTGGTCAACACCTCTTCCCCGCTCGGGCTCGGCTGGAGTTGGCCGCTGGCAAAGAAGAGCCCTTTTTCTGTCTCGAGTAACTCGATCCGCAATCCTTCTCCGGTTACGGTCATGCTCACCTGGTCCTGGAGCTGTTTGAATTCCGGCATCTTCTGCATGGCTCGTTGCAACTCGTCCTTCAACTTCCCCATGTCATCCTTCGTGATCTCCAAACTGTCCCCTGCTCCGCTCATGGTGCTGCCGGTCAAATTGCCGGATCCGGTCGGATCTCGAAAGTAAGCGCCCACGGCTTCCTTCACCTTCGGTGTCGAATTCATCAGCCACATCACCATGAAGAAGGCCATCATGGCGGTGACAAAGTCGGCATAGGCGACCTTCCAGGCCCCGCCGTGGTGCCCTGCATGACCAACCTTCTTCTTGATAATGATGATCGGCTGTACGTTATTCTCATCGGCCATTCAAAGACTCCATTCCCTAGGCCGGGGCCGCTCCACCCTTGCAGGCCGCTTCCATCTCCTTGAACGTCGGTCTGGTTCCGTGCGGAATCGCCCGCCGCGCGAACTCCGTGGATAGGATCGGGGCGTTCCCCTTGATATAGGCGATCAATCCCACTCGCAGCACGTTGTAATAGGCATTTTCGGAATCATTGATCTTGGTCATGTTCGACGCCAATGGCGCGAGAAATCCGTAGCAGAGCAGGATTCCGAGGAAAGTACCCACCAGCGCGGCGCCCACCTTATGGCCAATCTCCTCTGGTGGTCCACCCAGTGACCCCATCGTGATCACCACCCCCAGCACCGCCGCCACAATGCCCAGTCCCGGCAGCGAATCGGCCACCGCGCTCAGCGCCCCCACTGGCTCGGTTGATCCGTGATGATGCACCTCCATGTCCAGCTCCATCATCTGGTCGAGCATGAACGGATCCACCCCGCCGCTCACCGACATGCGAATCGTGTCGCAGAGAAAATCCACCGCGTGATGATCCTTCAGGAACCCCGGAAACTTGCTGAATACATCACTCTTATCCGGATCTTCAATGTCGGCTTCCAGCTTCGTTGCTCCGTTCTTGCGCGCCGACAGGAACAACGCATTCATCATCCTCAATGTTTCCAGGTACAGCGCCTGGTTGTAACGGCTCCCCTTCATCACCGCGATCAGGCCGGTAAACACCTTCACGATCGTCGGCAGCGGGTTGGCGATGAACAGCGTTCCCAACGCCGCTCCGCCGATGATCACCAACTCGGCCGGTTGAATCAGCACGGCCAGGACGCCCTGCTCCATGAGATAGCCGCCGATGATGGCTCCGATGACTACTACGATTCCAATGATTGCAAACATGGGCTTTTTGTATAGCGGACTGCCGCACTCGACGCCGCGCTTCCTAAACCCTTATCGGCCCATGTCCATACATCTCTAGGACTAGTTGAGCAGCCCCCTCATCTGTCCTGCCAGTTCATCTCCGCATCCGACCGCCGCACATAATTGGCATCCAGCTCCACGCCACTGCCTGGCTCTCCCGCCTCCATTCGCGCCAGGGCGATCCTGGCGACCGCCACCGCCAGTGACGCCGGCGCCTGCCGCCTTGGCGACGCCTCCCGTCCCGTCCCCCGCAAACCCTCCTCCAGCAACACCGGATCAGCCGTCACAAACTCGATCTCGCCGGGCGGGAGCGAGGCAACCCAATCCGCCATCGGACCCACCGTCTCCTCTCCCACTCGCTCCAAACCAGCTCCATACAGGGCGCCAAAAATCTGCTCACGCCGCGCATCCATCACCGCCGCGCGAAGCGCTCCCACGCCATGCCATGCCAGCGCCTGCAGATTCGATACCCCAAAGACGGGCTTCCCTTGCGCCTCCGCGAGCCCCTTTACCGCGGCCAGCGCGATCCTCACACCCGTGAACGATCCCGGGCCTGCCCCGGCCGCGAAGCCGTCCACCTCCTCCAGCGACACGCCGCAGTCCCGCAGCAGCTCCTCAATCGCGTAAAAGATCCGCTGCCCGTGCCCGCCGCCCGGCTCCATACGGCGCTTCGTCAGGCCACCGGCCGAATCCACCAATGCGACAGAGCCCATTTCCCGGCTGGTGTCCACGCCCAGCACACGCAGAATCACTGGGCCGCTTTCGGCGGCGCTTCCAGCCGCACGACACGGTCAATGGCATACACCTTCCCGTTCAAATTCATTCCCATCAGCCGGAGATTGACGACGGCGGGGAAATTGCGCGCCATCCCGGCCGGAAACCGGAGCTCCCCCTTGGCCCCCGTTCCGACGACGCGATATCCCTGCCCTTCGGCGGTGGCCTCGGCCGTCCACAGATACAACATGGACGCGGTTGCCTTGGTCTCGCGCTTCAACTTGATTTCGAATGGAACGGGCCGGCCGGCCGAAAAGGCGGTATCGGCGGGCGAGACGATCAGGGGATGGGTCCCGCCCGCGCGGTCGGCGGGGTCGTGGGGGGGGGGGGG
>Ga0080064_1003276_pt1 | contig 24041 bp, 16 predicted proteins | sample Subgrocontami54m_FD_69260 | JGI IMG/M metagenome (GOLD analysis project Ga0080064, IMG submission 69260) | Subsurface groundwater microbial communities from S. Glens Falls, New York, USA - GMW46 contaminated, 5.4 m (SPADES assembly) (version 2) ...
CACCCCCCCCCCCCCCCCCGAAAGCAGCGCCATTCTCGGTGGCCCCCAGGACAAGGGCCCGCCGGCCACCGCCTCCGGCCAGGCCAGCCCGCCTCTGAACCCGCCCCTATGGTTCGAGGCCAACGGCGGCGACGGCGGCTACAACGAGATCGATCAGACCAACTCCAACAACTGGTATACGGCCAATACCGACGTCAGCATCCAAAAGTGCACAACGGGCACCAACTGCATCGAGATTGACTTCTTCAATTCGATTGTCACCAGTACCACCCTCAGCGGCGACCACGGCGACTTCTACACGCCTTACATCCTCGATCGGGCGAACCAGGCAAAGCTGCTCGTGGGCACCTGCCGGGTCTGGCGCGGCAACAACGACGGCACCGGGTTTACCAAGCTGAGCAACAAATTAGTTTCCGGGGCGACGACCGTCTGCTCCGCCAGCGAAAGCAGCTATGTCTACTCCCTGGCTGCGGGCGGCCCTAGTACCGCCAACGGCTCGCAGGTCATCTACGCCGGGACGAACGACGGCAAGATCTTCGTCACCACCAACGCCGACGGCGGTACAGGAACCTGGGTGGACCGCACCGGCAGCATCAATCCCAACTTCTTCGTGGTCTCCAAGGTCGCCATCGATACCACTGACTCCACCGGCCAGACCGCCTACGTCACCATCATGGGCTTCACCGGGGGCGGCGGACACGTCTTCAAGACCACCAACGCCGGCGGCGCCTGGACTGACATCAGCGCCAGCCTCCCGAACGCCCCCGCAGACTCCGTGGTCGTCGATCCCATCGACCACACCATCATCTACGTGGGCACCGACGTCGGGGTCTTCGCCACCAACGACAACGGCGCCACCTGGAACGCGTACGGCACCGGTTTGCCCAACGTGGCCACCGTCGCCCTGCGCACCTTCAACTCGGGCGGCAGCAGCAAGCTGCGCGTCGGCACCCATGGCCGCGGCGTCTGGGAAACCAACCTGGCCAGCGCGCTTTCTCCTGACTTCTCCATCAACATCTCCGACTCGCCGCAGTCAGCGTTCCCCAGCCAGAGTGCGACCTTCCATGGCACGGTGTCCTTCAACAACGGCTTTGCCGGGACGGTCAATCTGAGCTGCACGTCTTCCGGCGCGCTGCCCGCGACCTGCAACATCAGCCCCAATTCCTTCACCCCGACGGGCGGCTCGTTCACCGTCACGGTTTCCCACCCCAGCGTGAATGATTTCTCGCTGAACGTTCACGGCACGAATGGCGCTACCCTGAATCATGACGAGCCCTTCACCTTTCACGTGGTGGACTTCACCTTCGGCGGCGTAAGCCCCAATCCACTTACTGTGCCCCCGGCAACTTCGCAAACGGTGAACTTCACAACGACGCCGCAGGGCTCTTTCTCCGGCCAGATCAGCGTTACGTGCCAGACTCCGCTCCCGGCCGGGCTCAGTTGCTCGACCTTCAACGGACCCGCTGGCGCGGGCAGCATTAGCGTCACGGCCGCCCAGAACACCGTCCTCGCCACTTACAACATCACGCTCCAGGCGAGCTCGACCATCGGCAGCACCACCCGCACCCAGACGCAGGGCTTGACCCTTACCGTCACAGATTTCAGCCTCAGCATCTCACCTCCGAGCGCGACCGTTTTCGCCGGCGGCTCCGCCGCCTATACGGTCACTGTGGGCGCGCTCGGCGGCTCGTTCAATAACGCTGTAGCGCTGACCTGCTCGCTCTCGTCTGCGGTCGGTACTTGCTCGTTCTCGTCGGCCTCAGTGACGCCCGGAAACAATTCTGCAACCTCAACGCTGACGGTACTTACCAACGCGACAGTGGCCGGGTCGCCGCCGCTGACCTCCTTCGGGTTGCCCGCCGTGGCCTTCCTGCTCTGGATGCCCCTGGCATCAGTACTCGCGACGGCTGCCGCCGGCAGGCGCTCAAGCAAGAAGATCGCCTTAGCGCTGTTGGCATTCCTGCTGGCGGGCATCCTGATGGCGAGCTGTGGCGGCGGAGGAGCCGCGGCTCCGCCACCGCCGCGTCCACCACAGACGGTCACCGTGACAGTCACGGCCACCTCGACTGGCGCGCAGCACTCGGCCAGCACAACCCTGGTGGTGACCCACTGAGAGCAACTGCTCCGGAGCTGAGCCCGCGCGAGCTGCCATCTGCGGGGCGGGTTCGGGCACACCCAAACAAAACCACCCCTAGCCCCGGCCTCCGAACGCGTCCTAGAGCCGTCCAGGGCATGAACTGAGGGCTTAAAAGGGCCGGTCTGCCCTTCGCCACGGTTTTTCGGGGTTTTCAATCGAAAGGAAACGGGTAGTCAAGATGTGACCGAGCGAGCAGCGCGCCCTAGGGGCAGCGCCTAGTATAGATCTATGGAGCGACGCAGAATAGTAACGCTCCGAAGGTGCCGAAACGCCCGTTTGGTGTGGGGCTGTGGGGTCCGCAGATGTCACTATATTGTGTTGTCCTCAATAGGGAGAAGTTTGGTTGGGCCGGGCCCAGCGTTCGGCCGGCATACGCGTCTCCAGCGATACCGCCATGGCGGCGCGGTCTATTTCGGCAACGCCGCGTGGACGAACAGCGGCTGGCGGTTCTCCATCACGCCGTCCCTCACGCCGGGCCAGCACACGGTGAGCGCCATCGGCTACGATTCCCAAGGCGCAACCACGACCCTGCGCAACAGTTTGACGATAACGGCGCCGTAGCGGCCTGCGAGGCGGCCAATCGAGCAGCGCCGGCGTCGGAGGGTCTACTGCTTCCCAACACCTCCGCCCCCATCCCCGGCGTGAGCATAGGGTTGACGGAAACGGCGGGGGAGCGGAACGCCCGCTACATAACCTCGCCACTTGGGGTCCAGGAGTAAGTCTTGAAAGAGGTGAAAAATGGCTAAGTCCCTATCTTTCCGCCTGTTAACTGGTTACCTTGGTGCGGGAAGGCGGTTACCCCTGTACCCGTGGGCCTTGCCAACCCACTTGTAAGAGGCTGGAGCAGCCGTACAATTGAAGCTACCAAGGCCTGCCGGCTGGGACCTGGCAGAAACCAAGAAGGCGGGACAAATATGAGGGTACGTGCACGAGCGCGCGGGCTGGCCACAGCTTTGCTGCTGGCGCTTTTGGTTTGCGCGGCCTCCGCCTTCAGCGCGGCCCAGACGGCGAACACGCCGCCCGACGGATACATTGATGCCGCAGTGGGCCCGACCGGCACTTCCACCGTGCCGCAAGGGACCGTTCTGAGCGTGAACGGCTGGGCGGTCGACCAGGAGGACGGGGCGCCAGTCACTCGCGTCCAGGTCCTCATCGACGGGATCGGAGCCGGTGATGCGGCGCTCGGCTTCTCCCGCCCTGACGTCGCGAGCTATTTCGGCAACGCCGCGTGGACGAACAGCGGCTGGCGGTTCTCCATCACGCCGTCCCTCACGCCGGGCCAGCACACTGTGGATGCGGTCGCCTACGATTCCAAGGGCGCAACCACGACCCTGCGCAACAGTCTGACCATCACGAGCGCGCTATCGGTGGCAGTGTCGCCCAGTTCTGCCAGCGTGGTAACCGGAGGCACGCAGCAATTCACCGCTACCGTCACCGGTGGCGCCGGCACCGTGACCTGGTCGGTGAATGACGTGGTGGGTGGGAACCTCTCACTCGGCACGATCACGGCGGCTGGGCTCTATGCCGCGCCGGCGGCTTTGCCGACGCCCAATCCGGTCACAGTGAAGGCTACGAGCACAGTGGACACCACTCGGAGCGGCTCGAGCTCAGTCACAATCAACAATCCCGCACCCTCCATCAGTTCGATCTCACCCACCAGCATCACGGCGACCAGTGGGGACACCGGGCTGACCGTGAACGGAACCTTGTTCGTCGCCCAGTCGCTGATCGAGTTTGCCGGCATCGACCTGGCCACCACCTTCCAGAGCAGCACTCAGCTTACGGCAATCATCCCGGCCTCAATGCTGGTGAACCCCGGAACCATTCCCATCACCGTGCAGTCTCCGAGCAGCGGCATTTCGAACGCGAAAAACCTGACCATCGCGCAAGCGGTCACCGTGAGCCCGTCGGCGAAGAACGTCCCGGTGAATTGGACGCGGCTGTTCACGGCCACGGTTTCGGGCGAGACCGATCAGAGCGTCACCTGGATGGTGAACGACGTTGTGGGCGGCAGCGCGGCCACCGGAACCATCACCGCGGCGGGAATTTACCAGTCGCCGCCCAGCGTCCCTGGGGCCAACCTGGTCACGGTGAAGGCGGTGAGCGTAGCCAATCCCAGCAAGTACGGGACGGCGACGGTCACCATCATCCTGCCCATCTCGGACAACTATCCGCGTTCCGACGCCACCAGCGTGCTGCGCTCCCAGCCTCCGCTCACTCAGGTTCCCCTGCAGGGAACCATCGCCGCGGTACTGGACTGGACGGCGAAGGATTCCTCCGCTGCCAACGAATCGATCACTAAGGTGACCGAAGTGCTTGCGGTATGTCACAACCTCAGCGAAATGGGCATCCCTCACGTTCACACTACGGATTGGGCGACGGCGGCGGCCTACCCCATGGTGGCCGTGGCTGGGGTCTTGGAAACCAATTCCGTGAACGACACGGAACGCGACGCCATCGCCGCCTACGTGCAGAATGGGGGGACCCTGCTGCTGTGGCGGACGGCGGATTCCGGCCTGCTCTCCCGCCTGGGAGTCTCCGCCTCCACCAAGTTCAGCGGCACGACTGTGCGCCCCGTCAGCTTCAACGTTCAAACCCAGGACGGAGCCCTGCGCTACATCGACGACGATCCGGAAGTGAACTGGCAGATGGCATACTGGCAGCCGGCGCCCACCCGCGAGTACACAACCGGGTCCGCGACCGTGCTGGCCACCTGGACGAGCGGGCTGGCCGCGGTACTGAGGAGCAACCTGGGCACGGGCCGCGCCTACGTCTTCGGTTGGCGGCTGAAGATTGTGCTGGCGGACGCCGAGCAGCAAAAGATTCCCGGCGCAGAGCCGCAGTGGACCAACACCCGCATCCTCGATGCCGACATCTCCCGCCTGCTGGCGCGCGCTATCTACGAGACGCTGCCGGGCAGTCCGCACGTGCACCAGTTCGCGCCCGGGGGCAAGCCCGCCGCCCTCATCCTCACCCACGACGTGGACGCAGGAGTGTCCTACACCTTGACTCCGGAATTCGTCCAGATGGAGCAGGCCCACGGTGTGAAGTCCACCTATCTGTTCACCACCAGCCCCTTCGACACCGGCTGGGTGGGGAATCTCTACAACGCCACCTCCAAGCAGAACATTCAGTACGCCGTGAACCCGGGGTTCGATGTGGAGTCGCACAGCATCGGGCACTTCCGCCAGTACGACAAGGCGGCCTTGGGGACGGGGACGGAGGACGCCTCCAACTACTTCCCGCACTATTCCGCGGACCTCAATCAAACCATCGGGATGAGCGCGATCGGGGAGACGGGAGTGAGCCGCTGGCTGCTGGAGAAGGACTTCGGCATCACGGTGGGCGGGTTCCGGTCTGGGTACCTGCTCCTGCCTGCCGGCCATCTGGACTCGGTGCGCCAGACCGGCTACCGCCGCGACTCCACCTACGCCGCCGGCCTCACCCGCGGGTTTGCCCCCTTTGTTCCCTTCACCGTCAGCAACGGCGTCGTGACCACCTACCCCTTCATGGAGTACCCGTATGGCCTGGGAGACAGCAATCCGTCCCTTACCGCCGACAACCTGCAGGCGATCGTCAGCGCCTGGGAGACCGTAATCCGGACGAATTACAAGAACGGCGTGCCCACGGTGCTCAATGTCCACCCCGTGAACGCGGTCAAGAAGCAAGCCGAGGAGGAACTCCTCCAGCGCATCTCTGACCTGAACCTCTGGATCGGCGACTGGAAGACCTTCGACGACTTCTGGCAGGCGCAAGGAGTCACCTGCAGCCGCTGGCCGTAAGGAAGCTCGATCTGGCCTTCGCGGGGCATTCCCCTGATCAGGAGACTCCTCCCCGGGCGCTTGGAGCGGATCTTCAGACCTCCTGGTGCCCTCGCTTGCCGCGGGGAACCGAGTTCGCGAACAACCGGTTCATAAGCGGCTTGCGGTCGCGACTGCCGTGGAGGCCGAGACATACCAGGCTGCCGTCTGCCCCAGACCTTCCCGCAACATCGTGAGAGGCACATAGCCAAGAAGGCGCTCGGCTTTGTGAATGTCCGCCAGGGAGTGGCGCACGTCGCCGGGGCGAAAATCACGATAAACCGGCTTGCGCTCCCCTAGCTTGAACCCCATCTCTACAAGTTGAATGCGAATGGCGCCGAAGAGCTCGTTCAACGTTGTGCGCTGGCCAGCCGCGATGTTGTATACCTGGTTCGCTGCGGGAGGTCCGGCCATTGCAGCCAGGAGGTTTGCGTAGACCGCATTGTTCACGTAGCAGAAATCCCGGCTCGTCTCTCCATCGCCGTTGATGTAAGTCGCCTCGCCCGACAACAGTCCATGGAACCACTGCGGGATGACAGCCGCATAAGGGCCCATTGGATCCTGACGAGGCCCGAAGACGTTGAAGTACCGTAGGCCGATTACTTCGACACCATACGTGCGAGCAAACACGTCGCCATAGACCTCGTTCACCAGCTTGGTCGCCGCGTAGGGCGAGAGCGGCCGGCCAGTTTTCTCTTCTACTTTGGGCAGCTCAGGAGCGTCGCCGTACACCGAACTGGAGGAGGCATACACGAAACGGCGGATTTTGGCGTTGCACGCGGCAAACAGAATATTGATGAAGCCATCCACGTTTACCTGATGGCTGGTGATCGGATCCGCGATGGAGCGCGGCACCGAGCCGAGCGCCGCCTGGTGCAGGACGTGATCCACGTTGGCGCATGCATCGCGACACACAGCCGCGTCCCGGATGTCGCCTTGGACAAACCGGAAACGCTCCCACTGTTCCGGCGTAACCAGACTGCGGACCTCCTCCAGGTTCCGCGCGGACCCGGTGCTGAAGTTGTCCAGCCCGACGATCCGCTGGTCCAGCTTCAGGAGCGTTTCCAGCAGGTGGGAGCCAATGAATCCAGCTGTCCCGGTGATGAGCCAGGTCGCGGGATTTTGCCTCAAATTGTTGGTCAACGATTCATACTTGTTCATGATCGTGGCCTCGACGATCTAAGCCGCCCAGTAATGCTTCGCCATCGCTGGCGGCATATTGGCGGTTTGCGCCTCCAGCCAAGACTGGAACATCAGCACGTCCACACGTGGTATTCCCAACTCTGCCGGCCTTTGCAGTGCTCGCGCCAATTCTACGTGATAGATCGCGCTGCCATCGCGGTCTTGCCGGAGGCCCGCATGCCGTACCTCGAAGTCTAGTTCCGGAGGCCGTGGCATCTTGGCAACGTGACCCTCTGCCACTGCGGGCCGGGTTTGGGTACACCCAAAGAAAGGGCCCCTCTATCCCGGGCCTCCGAACCCGTCCTAGAGCCGTCCAGGGCCTGTACTGATGGCTTAAGGGGCCGCTCTAACCCTCCACTCACGGTTTTTCGGGGTTTTCAGTCGAAAGGAAAGGGGTAGTCAAGACGTGACCGAGCGGCCAGTGGACCCTACGGACAGCGCCTGGTAGATCTAGCGAGAATCTCGTTTGGGTTGGGCCCAGTCTTCGACACGCTCCAGGGGCATCAGTACAAGAACCCGGGCGAAAAGTGCGACTACGCCGAGGCATAGAACAAAGAAGTCCCAGTTCTGATACGCTACCCGAATGCTGATGACGCTCTTTACCCAGGACACCACCGGCACCACCACCGCCTGCAGGAACGACATCACCACAGTGCCTTGCACCTTTCCTTGGTTGATCCCGCCCAGGATAAGGAAATAGAGAACGAAGCTCAGAGCCCAGGCAATCATCGCCCAAGAGACCGCGATGCGGGTGAGCTTGATCGCCCAATAGAGTTGCTTCTTGGCTTGGGACACCCTGGGCGCGGGAGGGGAACTGGCTGGCGCTGGCCTCTCCAGGACGGGGCGGGCCCCGCTGGCGCGCGCGGAGCCTGGGGGCCTGGCGGCGGCGCGGCGGTCGTCTGACTTATGGCCACTTTTGGCTGCGCTCACGCCCGCCGAGCCGACTGGCGCCGCCGCTAGGGGCCCCGACGGTCGTCCCCCCGGTGGCATTCCGGCCCCCGCCTGCCAGAGCACGGTGCGTGCGCCGGCGTCCACCAGATTGTTGGCGCTCAGCGAAGCCTGGATCTTCTTCAGGTCTTTCTTCATGTCTGCGGCGCTGGGACGCAAGACCTTGTCCTTGGCCAGGCACTGATGAATCAGGCTCCCCAGCTCCGGCGGGGTCTCCGGGCTGACCTCGATGACCGGTCTCGGCTCCTTTTGCAGGATTGCCAGCAGCGTTGTCCCCGGGCTCCCGGTGTCGAACGGCATCAGGCCGGTGGCCATTTCATAGAGCATCACTCCGCAAGAGAAAATGTCGGAGCGCACATCCACTTCCGCTCCCAGCGCCTGCTCCGGAGACATGTTGCTGGCCGTCCCCATGACGGTACCCGCCTGGGTCTTGAAGTCCTGGATGGTCGCCGCTTCATCCGCCGGTTCCGCGGCCGCCTCGCCGTAGAACATCGTCTTTTCCTCCGCGGGCGCCGGCTTGGCCGCCGTTTGCTTCATCTTGGCCAGGCCGAAGTCGAGGATCTTCACCTGCCCGCGGGGGGTGAGCATGATGTTCTGCGACTTGATGTCGCGGTGCACGATCTCCTTCTCGTGCGCCGCCGCCAGCCCGTCGGCCACCTGGATGGCGATTTCGCAAAGCTGGTTCACCGGCAGCGGCTTGCCGGAAATCAGCTCCTTCAGCGTCTTCCCCTCCACGTACTCCATCACGATGTAGGGTGGGTCGGTCTCCATGCTCAGTTGGTGGAGGACGACCACGCAGGGATGCTGTAGCTGGGACTCCGCCCGCGCCTCGCGCAGGAACCGCGCCAGAAATTCGCGCTGCATGGTGGGGCCCAGCGTCAGGGTCTTGATGGCCACCGAGCGGCCCAGCTGCTTGTCCGTGGCCCGGTACACCACGCCCATGCCTCCGGCGCCCAGCTTTTCATCGATGTGGTAATTGCCTAGCGTGGTTCCAATCACGGGTTACTCCCCCGACCTCGCATGGCGCTGGCCGGCAACAGCTTTAGAGGTGGGCGGAGGCGCCGCTGCTGACTCTTGCCCGTGCCCGAGGGTCACCGGACCGTGTGAGGTCGGTCACAGCGCATCATCCGCCCAATCTGCGCCCCTGTCAAGCGCGACTCATGCCCGTTGCCGCAACTCTGGCCGGGTTGCTGATTTGCCGGCGGCCGCGCGATTCCATGCCTCTACTCCGGTGGTTCCACTACTCCGAAGATGTGAACGCTGCCCTCTTTGCCTTTCACCTGCGCAAACCCCAGATCCACGCAGGGGATCTTGTCCTTCACTTCCAGGTAGAGGGGCTCGTTGATCAGTATCTTGTACTCGTAGTTCTTGGTCAAAGCCTCCAGGCGGGAGGCGATATTGACCGTGTCGCCGATCACGGTGTAATCCATGCGCTGCTCGGAGCCGATGTTGCCGGAAACCGCCTCGCCCATGGTGATGCCGATGCCGGTCTCGATCAGCGGCATCCCTTGGGCCAGCCGTTCCCGGTTGTAATCGCGCAGCGCGCGCCGCATGTCCAGGGCCGCCTGCACTGCCCGCTCGGCGTCGTCGGAGTGCTTCATCGGGGCGCCGAACACCGCCATGATGGCGTCGCCGATGAACTTGTCCAGCGTCCCCTCGTACTTGAAGATGGGCTCGATCATGCGCGTGAAGTAGTCGTTCAGCATGGCCACCACTTCTTCCGCCGTGTAGGTCTCGGAGAGGGTGGTGAAGTTGCGAATGTCGGAGAACAGCACCGCCACCAACGAGCGGTTGCCGCCCAGCTTCAGGCGGTCGCGGTTCTTCATGAGCTGTTCCGCCAACTGCCGGGTCACGTAGCGGGAGAGCGTGCTCATCAGCCGCTGCTCCTGGGTGATGTCGTCGGCCACGATCACCACTCCCAGCGACTTCTCCTTGCTGTCGCTCAGCTGCAGGATGTGCAGGTTGATGTTGCGGACCTCTTCCTCGCTCTTGCGGTACTGGAACTCGTAGGCGACATGGCTTTCGCCGTCCTTCCGCACCTGCTCGATGGCCGCGGCCAGCTCAGGATTGAGGTCGCGGCCGAAGAACTGCTCGTAGGGCTCGCCCTCCTCGATCTCCTCGTCTCCGCAGAAGATGTCCAGGCCGGGAGGGTTGGTATAAACCACCCGTCCCTGGGGGTCGAGCGTGACTACGCCCGTGGCCATGGTCCGCAGCATGCTCTCGTTGTAGTTCTTCATGAAGCGGACTTCTTCGAACATGCGCGAGTTTTCCAGCGCGATCGCCGCCTGAGAACCCAGGGCGTCCAGCAGTTGCTCGTCCTCTTCGGTGAAGACTCCGTTCTTCTTGTTGAGCACCTGCATCACTCCGACGATCTCCCGCTTTTCGTTGCGCACCGGCATGCACAGGATGGTGTGCGTGCGGTATCCGGTGCGGCGGTCCACCTCGGGATTGAAGCGCGGGTCGCGGTAGGCGTCCGCGATGTTCACCGTCTCGCCCGTCTCCGCCACGTGGCCCGCGATCCCCCGCCCCCGCGGCACGCGAATCTCGTTCATCTGCTCGCCCTGCGCCACCTTCGACCACAGCTCGCCCGTCTCCCGGTCCACCAGGAACAGGGTGCAGCGTTCGGCGTTCATGGCCTCCGACGTCTTGGCCACCACGCTCTGCAGCAGTTTGTCGATCTCCAGCTCGGAAGAGACGGCATGCATCACGTTCAGCAGGATCTCCGAGGTCCGCATGCGCTTGTGCAACTCTTCGTTCAGGAGAGCGTTCTGCACCGCAATGGCGACCGCGGCGGCAAAGGCCTCCAGCACCTCTTCTTCCGCGCGGGTAAACACGCCTTCCCGCCGGTTGAGCACCTGGAGCACGCCCAGGATCTTGCCCTCCGGGTTCTTCATGGGCATGCACAGGATGGTGCGCGTGTGGTAGCCCGTCCTGTGGTCGACGTCAACGTTGAAGCGCGGGTCCTGGTAGGCGTCGGCGATGTTCACGGTCTCGCCGGTGCGGGCCACGTGTCCGGCGATCCCGGCGTTCAGCGGAAAGCGGATCTCGCTCAGCTCCTTCCCCTTGGCCACCCTGGACCATAGCTCCTGCTTGGCTTCGTCCACCAGGAACAGGGTGGAGCGGTCCGCGTCCAGCACCTCGCAGGCCTTTTGCATGATTTTCTGCAGCAGGGTGTCCAGGCTGCGCTCGGCCGCCAGCGAGCTCAGCACTTCCACCAGGATGGAAAAGGTCCGGGAAGGATCGCGTCCAAGCTCGTTTTGGGTACGCTCGTTCATTCGTTTTTCACGCGCCCGGACAAACGGTAGGCCGGGGGAAAATGGCTGTCAAGGCAAGCTGGCCCCGCTTCGCGCTCGCCTCAAGAACAAGCTGTAACCTTACACCTGCGACTGGACCAATGTGGAACTATGAAGGCAGCGCTGGCTGACCGCGAGCACCGGGGTTCCCCGAGGACGGAACCGGCGCCAGGATGTCCTTCCCGATTGTGAACTCCAGACCACGCCACTGGACCCGGTTGCAAGCAAAGCTGGCGAGCCACACCAGGAATGTGAGTGCGTCTCGCAACGGGATCAGCCAGAACTTCCGGCGCGCCACCGGGTCCTTCCAGTCCCTCCTGGCGCGACCGTTCCTGCCGCGGATCTGACGGTTCCCGTTTCCGGGCTCTCCGTCGTCGTCGCTCTTCTGCTTTCCTGTGCCGCGGGAATTGTGTTTGGCTGCCTGCCGGCCAACACGGCGGCAAAACTTCAGCCGACGGAGTCACTACGCCATGAATTAGGATCCCATGGTTCGTTTGTGTCTTGGCGGCGTAAAGTTGTTTGCGCTACTACTGCTGGAGGCCCTACCGCAGGCCGCCGTGGCCCGGCGGAACCGGAACCACAGAGCGATTAGCTGCGAGAAGCGATTGGGCAACACGATTGTAGCTTTCAGACTCCGGCAGCCGATCGAGGTCGGCAGCGAGAACCGGAAGGCCGGCGTGTCTGCCGTGGTTCCCTGCCAGTTGCAATCCAGCGGAGCGGAGCCGGACGCTCCGGGAGGCCGGCCGTGGGGCGGGGGCCAGCTTGGCCAACACCATCGGGCTCGTCGAAAAAGCCCGCCGGGCCGCCGCCAACTGCACTTCCGTCGGTCGGCTCAAGGACTGTCCGGGATGGATCCTGTCGGGATTGTGGACCTGTGGGTTGGCAGCCCAGATTGCGGTCCACAGCCGGCCTTCGCCCAGGTGCGCGCGGGAGAGCTTCCACAGCGAGTCGCCCGCCTGCACCAGGATCGCGTGCGCGGAAGGCGCAGCCGTCGAGCCGGACGGTGAGCTCTTCCGCTTCTGACTCGCGGTCAAGGACGGCACCGCCTTGGGCGCGGGGACCGCGGCGGCAGGCGCCGCCTTGGCGTCCAGCGTCAATTGGATGGGGACATCTTTGCGCCGCAAAGCGCGCTGCGCCCGGGCGTATTCCCCCAGGGAAAAATTCGGCTGCTCGGCCGCGGTCCAGGCGGGCACGCCGGAATCCACCGCCCAGGTACGCTCCTGCGGCGCGGACTGCTCCGGCTTTCCGTCCGCGATCTCAGCGGAATTCGCGCGCGCTTCCCGCAGAGCGCGCTCCGCGCGAATCGTGCGCGCGTACTCCCCGAGGGAGATTTCCGTCGTCTCCCATCGCGTTGTTTGACCCACCGGCAGCACTGCGCGATTCTCGGCCAGCGCGGGTGCGTCGGTGCGACGAACTGGTTGCGGAGTGGACGCGGCAGGCCACGCCGCGCTCTCCTTGGCATCCGGGGGCAGGATCTGCTGGCGCGAAAAGTCCTCGTTGGTGAGGGCCTTGGAGTGCTTCTCCAGTCCCGCGCGGCGGATCCGTTCCTGGCGCGCGGCGTCTCCCAGGCTCTGCGCCGACACCACTCCTGCGCCGAGCACCACGGTCACGATGAGGGTCGCGATTCGCACCGTCTACCTGGAAGACTTCAACCGGGCCGAATTATAGAACCCTGCCGGCCAGATGCAAGGGAAAAATGTGCCGCGACGCCTCCTGGTTCCACAACCGGGGGGCGCGGCGATTCGACCTCTTACGGGACTCGAGTTTTTGATATAAAGGAAGGTCCATTTTCGCCAACCAAACTCTTCATGGGCCGCCGCGGCAAACAGCGAATCAAGATGGTCCTTCCCGTCAAGGTCTGGGGACGGGACGCGGCCGGAAAGCCCTTTTTCCAGCTTGCGCATACCCTCGACATCAATCGCGGCGGAGCCAAGGTGGGAGGACTTCTCTCCCTGGTGAACTTCGACGACACTGTGGACCTGCAGTACCGGCACAAGAAAGAGCGCTTCCGCGTGACCTGGGTGGGCCGGCCGGGCACGCCCAGAGAGAACCAGATGGGCGTCCAGTATCTGGAACCGGACAAGGACATCTGGGGGTTTGATCTGCCCGAGGACAGCCTGCCCGACAGTTTCGAAGACCCCGAAACCAAGAAACCCGCCAAGAAGCCCAAGACAGCGAAAGCGGCGGGAGGAAAAGATCTGCGGGCGCATGAGCGCTTCTCCATGAGCGGAGGCGTCGAGGTCCGCACTAGCGAAAAAGCGGAGGCGGGACACTGGACCATCCTCAGCGACCTGAGCGCCGGGGGCTGCTACGTCAATACCGCCTCGCCTCTGGGACTGAACGCCCGTCCCGCCCTGCTGGTCCGCGCCGGCAACAGTGAGATCCGCACTTGGGCGGCGGTGCGCACTTCGCACCCCGGGATGGGCATGGGACTGGAGTTTACGGAGATGACCGCCGCCGATCGGCTACGCCTGGATGCGCTCATCCGGGGCCTGGCGGGGGATAAGCCGAAAGACACGGTCGACCCCGCCCGCGAGGTCGCCGCTCGCGTGAAGCGAGCCACCCGGGACCTGCGCGAGATCGACGAGCTGCTGAAATCGGTGGACCTGGACGCCCGCATCCTGCGCGAGTTTCGCGCCGCGCTCGGCCACGCCCGCCACACCGCCTGGGCGCTGCAGCAGTGGGTCGAACTGCAGAGCAAGAACGCCGACGTCCTTCCCGTGGTCGCCTACCTGAATAGCGAACGCATCCGCATCGCCACCTACCTGTGCCGCAATCTGGCCGCGGAGATTGCCGAGATGGACGTCAGCCGCCGTGCCGTGGAGTTCGAGAACCTGCTGACCGCGGTGGAAGAACTCTTCCAGCGCCTGGCCGGCTTCCGCTTCGCGATGGAGGACAAGACGCCCATGCCCGCTCCCTTCCCCGAGCCTCCCAGGCCGGAGGAGGAGGAGCCGCCGTCGCTGGAACCGGATCAAGCCGCGGAGCCTGCCGACAAGGAACTTGCGTTTGCGGAGACGGCACAAGCCGCGAAGGCTAAGGCGCCGGCCCCGCTCGCCGAAACCGGCCAGGCAGCGCCCCTCACTGCTTTGGCGGTGGCGCTCTCCCCGCCACCCGTGGTCCAGGACCGCAGAGACAAGAAAGACCGCCGCCGGGTCAAGAAGAACAAGCCGCCCCCGGGGAACCAGAAGCAGCGGGGACGGAGGAAAGACCGTCGGGGCTCCAAGTCGACCGGCGCCTGACGGCGCCCAGCCGTGGTCCTTCCTGAGCATCCACACAAGAGATCTGGGAGAGATTTTAGAGGCTTACAGCGAGCTCATGTTGCCCAGGAACTCGCCGTTCGACTTGGTCTTGCTCAGCTTGTCGATGAGCAGTTCCATGGCCTCCACCGGGGAGAGCGGAGTCAGCACCTTGCGCAGCACCCAGATGCGCGCCAGGTCCTCCTTGGGGATGATGAGCTCTTCCTTGCGGGTGCCCGAGCGCTGGATGTCGATGGCCGGGAACACGCGCTTGTCCGAGAGCTTGCGGTCGAGGATGACCTCGCAGTTGCCCGTGCCCTTGAATTCCTCGAAGATCACGTCGTCCATGCGCGACCCGGTCTCCACCAGCGCGGTGGCCACGATGGTCAGCGACCCGCCCTCCTCGATGTTGCGCGCCGCCCCGAAGAAGCGCTTGGGGCGCTGCAGCGCGTTCGAATCCACGCCGCCGGAGAGCACCTTGCCCGAGGGCGGCACGATGGTGTTGTAGGCGCGCGCCAGCCGCGTGATCGAGTCCAGCAGGATCACCACGTCGCGCTTGTGTTCCACCAGGCGCTTGGCCTTTTCGATGACCATCTCCGCCACCTGCACGTGGCGCGCCGCCGGCTCGTCGAAGGTGGAGGAGATGACCTCGCCCTTCACCGAGCGCTGCATGTCCGTGACTTCCTCCGGGCGCTCATCGATCAGCAGCACGATCAGCACTACCTCCGGATGGTTGGTGGTGATGGAGTTGGCGATGTTCTGCAGGATCATGGTCTTGCCGGCGCGGGGCGGCGAGACGATCAGCCCGCGCTGCCCCTTGCCCACCGGGGTCAGCAGGTCCATCACTCGGGCGCCGATGTTCTCCTTGCTGGTTTCCAGCTTGAGGCGCTCCAGGGGATAGAGCGGCGTCAGGTTGTCGAACAGGATCTTGTTGCGCGCCTCCTCCGGCGACTCGAAGTTGACCGCCTCGATCTTCACCAGCGCGAAGTACTTCTCGCCTTCGTGCGGCGGGCGCACCTGGCCGCTCACCGTGTCGCCCGTCTTCAGGTCGAATTTGCGGATCTGCGAGGGCGAGACGTAGATGTCGTCCGGGCCCGGCAGGTAGTTGTAGTCGGGCGAGCGCAGGAAGCCGTAGCCGTCCGGCAGGATTTCCAGCACGCCTTCCGCGAAGATGTGCCCCTCCTTCTCGCTCTGCGCCTGGAGGATTTTAAAGATGAGATCCTGCTTGCGCAGGCCGCTGGCGCCCGGCAGGTCGAGCGTGCGCGCGATCTTGGTCAATTCCGTGATGTTCTTTTCTTTCAGTTCGGCTATGGTCATGGTCACCTACGGGATGGTTTTGGAAGGAAGGTTTGAGATCAATCAAAAGATCGGGAAAGTTACTGTGGCTCGCCGCACGGGCGCGTGGCGAGCTTCTATTATGCCGCTTGGCGCTCCAAACGCGCAAGCGCGGGCGGCGCCGACATCCAACCCTGCGCCTCGGCCTGCCCAAACTTCTCCAGTATCTGGTTCATCGTGTCCTGCACCCGCGTGTTGGGACGGTGGAACTTGCGCGTTGCCTTCGACGCCACCTGGCACAGCAGGTAGCGGTTGGGCACCTTGCGTACCGCCGGATAAACTAGATCAGAACGCATCTTGAACTCTCCTCAGGAATTGGCCTGGAATCCGCCGGAACCGGCTTCGCGCTACGCGAACGATTAGCGAAGCAGCGTCCCTTCCCGGCTGGCCTTTCCAGCCGCCGAATCAGGCGCTCCGACACCTCAATTGATGCGAACCCGCCTGGAAAAGTTGCTCTTCTTTCTTGGTATTGCCCTGTTACCAGGTCGGTGCGGAAGAGAGAGGTCGGCGGTATTCCGCCTTAGGCCAACGGCCTATCCTACCCATGGCTACCTGTCCCGTCAACCATAAATTTAGCCAGGTTTACCACACAGTTACCCTAACCCTGGGGATGGAAGAGCTTAAGGCAGCAGATGCTGCCCCCGGACTTCTCGAACTCCGAGGTCTCGACCACCACAGCCTCCAGCCCTTCCCGCTTGAGCGCCCGCGCCAGCCCGGGACCCAGGCGTGGCGTGAGGAAGCGTCCGTTCGCCGCGACCCCGTTGCAGACGAAACCCAGGGCTTCCGGCTCGTCCACTTCATGGACCCTGGGGCAGCCGGCCCGGATGCTCGCCAAGGCCTCCCCCGAAAACGCCCCCGGATAGATGACCACTGCCTCGGCCGTCAGGGGCGCGAAGCAGGTGTCGAGGTGGTAGAAGCGCCCGTCCACCAGCTCCAGCGGGATCACGTCGATTCCCAGACCGCGCATGGCGGCCGCGAACCTCTCTACCCCGCCCCGGCTGGAGCGAAAGCCATGCCCCGCCCACACCCGTAGAGACGTTGCTTGCAACGTCTCCGTTGCTTGTAACGTCTCCGTTGCTTGCAACGTCTCCGTTGCTTGACACGTCTCCCCATGCCACAACAGATCGCCGTGCCCTTCCAGAAACTCGTTGGCCAGGTCCAGTTCCATCACCCGGTATCCCCGCCCGCGGAACCACTCCACGAAGTACGGCACCTCGCGCTGCCGCGACGGAAAACGCATGTGGCTGGGCACGATGAACTTCCCCTTCCCTTCCCGCTCACCCACAAAGACCTGGTTGTTGGCGAAAACCATGTCCTCCAGGTCCGGGACCGCGGGGATGACCTCGGTCGCAACCTCGGCCTCTTCAAAGGCGCGGCGGACCTCCTCCCACTGCGCCCGGGCCTTTTCAGGGTCCACCGGCTCGGCCCCGCGCATGAATGGGTTCTTCACGTCGCGGATCTCGAAGTAGGTGGGCGGGCAGAATAGCGCTCGCATCGTCTTCATGATGATCTAGCTGCGCCACCGCCGGCCTAGCCGGCTCTGAAGCGCCGAACTGTCAGATGTCCCAGCCCCTTCGCTTGTTTAGGCGGAATGCCCTTCTCGATGACGACGCGGTAGATTTGTCGATCATTCGGAATGATTGGATCGAAAGATGGGCGCTTCTTGCTGCCTCCCGCGCGGCCCTGCAGAGCATCTAGACAGTCCTTCAAGCGGTTGTCCACATCGTGTACCCCGACCTGGCGTTTGTCCAAGGCGAGGTAGATTTGAACCTCGAGTTTGTCGTTCGATGAATACCTGACTGGTGAATGTAGCTGCCGGTCCTGAACCGCCTTGTGAATCGCCCGGCGCCAGTCGTTCCTAGGATGGGTATATGCGGGAATACGAATGTGGAGCTTCAAAGGTCGCTTTGGCATGAGCTATCTCCCTCCGGAATCTCCGCGCGATTGTGGAATGTCTTTACGCCCAGTACGTCCGGTCCAGCGTCCGATACTGTATCGCCTCCGCGATATGTTTGGGCTCGAGGTGCGGCACTCCTTCGAGATCGGCCACGGTCCGCGCCACCTTAAGGATGCGGTCGTGGGCGCGCGCGCTCAGCCCCTGCTGCGCCATGGCCCGCTCCAGCAGGCGCTCGCAGTCGGTCGAAAGCTCACAATAGGTCCGGATTTGCTTGGGCGCCATCTGCGCGTTGGAATAGACCCTCTCCTTGGCGGCGGCGAAGCGGTTGAGCTGGATCTCCCGCGCCCGCACCGCGCGCTCGCGGATGTGCTCCGAGCTCTCCGGTCCCGGCCCCCCGCGCAGCTCCTTGTAGTTCACCGCTGGGACGTCAATATGGATATCGATGCGGTCGAGCAGCGGCCCGGAAATCTTCGCCAGGTAGCGCTGGATCATGGGCTGGGTGCAGTGGCACTCGCGCGAGCGGTCGTTGTGATAGCCGCAGGGGCAGGGATTCATGGCCGCGGCCAGCATGAAGCGCGCGGGAAAGGTCAGGGACATGGCGGCGCGGGCGATGGAGACCGAGCCATCCTCCAGCGGCTGCCGCATCACTTCCAGCACGTTGCGCGGGAATTCCGGCAGCTCGTCCAGAAAGAGCACGCCGTTGTGCGCCAGCGACACCTCGCCCGGACGCGGCACCATTCCTCCGCCGATCAGTCCGGCATCGGAGATGGTGTGATGCGGCGAGCGGAACGGACGCACGCCCACCAGTCCCGCGCCCGGCTCCAGCACTCCGGCCACGCTGTGGATTTTTGTGGTCTCGAGTGCCTCGTCAAAGGTCAGCGGCGGCAGGATGGTGGGGATGCGTTTGGCCAGCATGGTCTTGCCCGAGCCCGGCGGGCCAATCATCAGGATGTTGTGGCCGCCGGCACAGGCGACTTCCAGGGCCCGCTTGGCCGTCTGCTGTCCACGGACGTCCTTGAAGTCCACGGCGAACTGCTGCGCCTCGCGCAGCAGCGAAGTCACATCCACGCGCAAGGGAGCCACGCCGTCGCCCTTGTTGAGCAGGTGGACCACCTCCATCAGCGACTTCACCGGGAAGACGTTCACCCCGCCCACCACTGCCGATTCGCGCGCGTTGGCCTCCGGCACCACCAGGTTCTGGATGCCCCGCGAGCGCGCCGCCACGGCGATGGGCAGCGCTCCCCGGATGCCGCGCAACCCGCCGTCCAGCGACAGTTCGCCCACAAAGACGTAGTCCGGCAGCTCCTTCTTGCGCAGCGCGCCGTACGCCCCCAGGATGCCCAGCGCCATGGGCAGGTCGAAGCCCGAGCCCTCCTTCTTGATGTCCGCCGGGGCGAGGTTAACGGTAATGTGCGTGGGCGGGACGTCGTAGCCGCAGTTGCGCAGCGCCGCCCGGATGCGCTCCCGGCTCTCGCGCACCGCGGCATCGGGCAGGCCCACCGTCAGGAAGTGGTCTTCGGACGTCTTGATGCCGGAGACGTCCACCTCCACCTCGATGATGTTGGCGTCGATCCCGTACACGGCCGCGCTCAGGGTCTTGAAGAGCATTCTTCGGTTCGTAGAGACGTTGCTTGCAACGTCTCTTCGTCCTCAAAATCGCGAAGTATACCCCCGCACGACCGGATTTCGCCGCACGGTCCCTCTTTGTTCCGAATTCCGGAAATCGCCGCTACGCCCGGTAGAGCGGAGGCTGGATGCCGTTGATTCGCAGGTAGACCACGGTCTGCCCGCGGTGGTGGGTGGTGTGGTCCAGCAGGAAGCGCAACATGCGGTGCTTGGAGATCACCTTCCCGCCGAAGATCTTCGTGGTCTGGTGCAGGGCCGAGGGGTTCAGCTTCCCTGCCGCCCGCTCCACGTAGTCAAAGCCCACCCCCAGCCGCGCGAAGATTTCCTCCTTGGTCAGCACCGGCTCCTTGCCGCCCTCGCTGAAAGGATGGGTGGGCGCCTTCTTGCCCTCGATGAAAAGTTCATAGAGGCCGGGCACCGCCTCCGACAGATGCACCATCTGCTGCCCGAACGTGCGCACCTCGGGCACGGGGCGGAATTCGTATTTCTCCCGCGGCATGGCCTGGGCGCACTCCAGTGTATAGGCGCGCGAAAGCTTCAGCTCGTCCAGGAACTCAGGGATGAAGTGGATCTGCGTCCCGCCGGCGGCGGTCCGGACCGTAGCGGGATCAGGAACTGGCCGTTGCGCCCACAACTCCGGGAGACAGCCCGCAAACGCGGCGACCAGCGAGGAACGAATCAGGGTCCGGCGGGAAAGCGCGCTCACAGTTCCCTCCTCAGCGAGATACCAGAGTAGACGCGGGACCCTGGCCCCAGGTTCCGCGAAATTTCAGGGCCGGCTAGCGTTCCACCGCCAGGGCCACCGAGTTGCCGCCGCCCAGGCAGAGCGCCGCGATGCCCTTGTGCGCGTTGCGGCGGATCATCTCATAGATGAGTGTCACCAGGACGCGGGCCCCGCTGGCGCCGATGGGATGTCCGATGGCCACCGCGCCGCCGTTCACGTTCACCTTGGCCGGGTCCAGGCCCAGCTCGCGGATCACCGCCAGCGCCTGCACCGAGAAGGCCTCGTTCAGCTCGTAGAGGTCCACTTCATCCGCCTTCCAGCCGGTCTTCTCCCAGAGTTTGCGGACGCCCGTGACCGGCGCCATCATCACCCACTGCGGCTCGACGCCGCTCGTGGCTTGGCCCGCGATGCGCACCATGGGCTGCGCTCCCAGTTCTTTCGCCCGCTGGGCGCTGGTCACCACCAGGGCTGCCGCGCCGTCGTTCACCCCCGGAGCGTTCCCCGCGGTCACCGTGCCGTCCTTCTTGAAGGCCGGCTTGAGCTTGCGCAGCGTTTCGATGGTGGTGTCCTCGCGCGGGGACTCGTCCTTGGCAAAGACGCCCGCCGCCTCGCCCTTCTTCTTCGGCGCCAGTTCCACCGGAACGATCTGCGACTGGAAGCGGCATTCTTTGATGGCCGCCACCGCTTTGCGGTGCGAGTTCACCGCGAACTCGTCCTGCTGCTCGCGGGTGATGCCATATTTTTCGGCGACGTTCTCCCCGGTGATGCCCATGTGGTAGTCGTTGTAGACGTCCCACAGCCCGTCCTGGATCATCGAGTCCACGATCTTGCCATTGCCCAGGCGGTAGCCTTTGCGCGCGTTGGGCAAGAGGTAAGGCGCGTTGGTCATGGACTCCATCCCGCCCGCCACCACGATGCCGCTGTTGCCGGTCTGGATGGCCTGGGCCGCCAGCGCCACCGCCTTCAGTCCCGAGCCGCAAACCTTGTTGATGGTCATGGCGCTGACTTCCGGCGCCAGCCCGCCGTAGATCGCCGCCTGCCGCGCCGGGTTCTGCCCCAGCCCGGCGGAGAGCACGTTCCCCAAGATGCATTCGTCCACCAGCTTGGGGTCGAGCTGGGCGCGCTCGACCGCTTCCTTCACCACCAGCGCCCCCAACTGCGTCGCGCTGTGGTCGGCGAGCGACCCCTGGAATTTCCCTACCGCCGTCCGTACTCCCGCGATGATTACCGTCTCTTCGGCTGCCATATGAGATCACTCCTTATTGAACTAAGAGCCCTTCATTATAAGATGTGCCGCTCGCGAATTGGATTGAGAATCCTCTGGGAGACTCATTGGCCAACTGCCCACAGTGCGGGACCGGGAATGCCGGCGACGCCGGTTACTGCCATAACTGCGGCCACCCCCTGGAGACGGCTGCCATCCCGGCCCTCCCCGCCCCCGCCCCAACTCCCGAGCCGCCCTCGACCCTGCAGCGCACTGTGATCCTGCTGCATCTGGCCGTGCTGTTGGCCATCCTGCTGGGCTTCTCCTACGTCGGCGCCCAGGGACAGCAGCGCACGGTCGAACGCCTCGGCCGTCCCGTGTTCTACACCGCGACCATCGTCTGGGAGTGGCTGCTGCTGGCCTACGTCTGGGTGGGGATGCGCCGCCAGCGCCTGACCCTGGCCCAGATCACGGGAGGCAGATGGAAGACTCCGGAAGACGCGCTGCTCGATCTGGCGCTGGCCGCCGGCTTTTGGTTCATAGCCGTGGGCGTGCTGGTCGGTGTGGGACTCATGCTGGGCATCGGCCATGGACCGTCCCAGGGCCCGCAACAGGCGGACGCCCTGAAAGAAGTCATGAAGAAGGTCGGCTTCCTGGCGCCCGCCAACGCGAAGGAGATCATCATCTGGCTGGGGCTGAGCGCCACCGCCGGCTTCTGCGAGGAGATCATCTTCCGCGGCTACCTGCAGCGGCAGTTCATCGCGCTCACCGGCAGCTCCCTCATTGGCATCGTGCTCTCCGCCGCCGTCTTCGGCGCGTCGCACGGTTACGAGGGTCCGCAACGCATGGTGCAGATCGGAGTCTTCGGGTTGCTGTTCGGCATCCTCGCGCACTTCAGGAAAAGTCTGCGTCCGGGAATGATCGCGCACGCCTGGCACGACTCCATCGTCGGCGTCTTCTTGTACATCCTGCAGCGCGTGCTGAAGTCCTGAGCTCGTCCGCGCCGGAAACTCCTCGCGCTCACGTTGCACTTTCGCTGCCACGTCCGATTTTTCCCTTGACATCACTTTTCATTGTCTCTATACATCAGATATCGCAACAAAACATCGTTGCACATCCGTGTAAACGGAAAAGGGAGAATAGAACAATGGCAAAGAAGAAAAAGGCCAAGAAGAAAAAGAAGCACTAACTGGCCGTCCGTACCAGTTCGACAGGGGACGCACACCGCGTCCCCTGAGCTTTTTTGCGCGAGACTCCCTCAGCTCTTGCCCGAGCGCTCCTCCAGCTCCAGCACTTTCTTTCCCTCGACTTCCTGCACTGACGTCACCGGTGCCCTTGTCGGAGCGGTTTTCAAGAATTCCGCTGCGGCACGAATTCGCGCCAGTGCATTCTTGATGCTCTCGTAGGCATTATTCGCTCTGGTGCTAGCTTCCTTAACTCGCCCTTCCAAATCGTTATCAATGTTCTTCGCTTCGAGTTCGATTACATTCAAGTACTCTTGAAGATTGCTCAACTCAATCGCTTGGCCATACTTCAGGTGGATGTTGTACAAAGCGAGCACATACGGTGCAACCATGCTGTAGGGCAGCACCAGCACGCCGTACTCCGTGTATGAGAGTGAATGCGCTTTACGGCAGACCCGATATGCCGCATCGGGGATTGCCGCGATTCCAATATCGGCCGTGACTGCTGGGTTCCTGTACTTCGCAACCTCAGCTGCTTTCGCCAGCACTACGCGTTCAATTTCATTAATTAACGTCTGCTGACCATCCAAGGTTGGTTCTTTATCGAGTTTTTCCAGGAGATCAGCCGCGGCCCACTTCGAATCAATCGGCAGTCGCTTGCTGTTTGGAAGAATGAGAGCAAATTCGACCGTCTTCCCGCCTACCTTGAAGTCGCGCTCAAGCATTGTCGCAGGCAGTAGTTTTAAGGCTTCACCGACCAAAAATTCTCCGGCCGCCCCTCTTCCCTTTCCACCTGCGAGTTTGCTCAGCAGTTCCTGAGTGGCGTCATATATCGCCGTTATCTTTGTGTCCGCGGCGATTGTAGTTAGCCCCTCCTGGATATTGGTCAGGTCAGCGGCGAGAGTGTTCGGGACTCGATTCTCCAAATTACTTAGTCGGTTCTCGACGCCCTGAACAACACCTTGCGAGGGTAATGCCTGAATCGCAGTCCGGAGAGATCCGAGCTCCTGTTGGATAGTCGGTAGGCTAGTCAATGCTGCTTCAATTCGAGGGTCGCCGGGAGGCTGCGGGAGAATAGCAGCCGCAGGCTGCCTGCCCGTGGCCAGAAGGTAGATCACAGCGCCCACAGCAATTACTAAAAGAACCAACAAGATCATCTCACTTGCACTCATAGCATCTCCAGCATCAATTTGCTCCCGTGCCATTAGTCGCTCTTGGGATTGTAAACAGCCGCTCCTCGGTTTCGGGACACAGGCTGCGGTACGAGCACCAGCGGCAGTGCCATCCCGGGTTGGCGTCGAAGTTTCCTTGTGCGATGTTCTCCGCCGCCATTCGCACCTGCTGCTCCGCGTCCTCCAGCTCTTTCTGGCTGCGCTCGGTCTCCACCGCCTGGTTGGTCTCCAGGTTGTAGAACACCAGGCGCCGCGGCTCCAGCTTCCACTGCCGCTGCGCGGCGATGGCATAGATGGAGAGCT
>Ga0080064_1003278_pt1 | contig 24032 bp, 28 predicted proteins | sample Subgrocontami54m_FD_69260 | JGI IMG/M metagenome (GOLD analysis project Ga0080064, IMG submission 69260) | Subsurface groundwater microbial communities from S. Glens Falls, New York, USA - GMW46 contaminated, 5.4 m (SPADES assembly) (version 2) ...
ATAAAAGCTGGGACATCAAATTCCCCCCAATCCCGAACCGGCATTTTGCCAGTATCTGAAATTTGATTCCACTCCACCATTTCCTCTAAAGCCTTAATGGCAATTTCATCCTCAGGCAAAAAGGTATGTTCGCCTATATATTCAAAAACTAAAGTTCCTGCACAGGTATCTAGTCCTTCTTTATGCTCATCAAAATCTCCTCCTCCAGTACCTATAAAAATTTTATCTTCATCTTGAGAAGCTGCCTCCCTGGAGGCCGAGATGAACTCAACAGGTGTATCAGCAAATCCAGGCACATATTTTTTGTAGAGCCAAATGGCAAAAATATCATCCAGATGGGGATTAATATGGGTTACAAGTGTTTTTTCCATAGTAGATAATTATATCACTAAAACCTCCATTTCTCCCCAATTGGGGCCTATTTTTAAGTTTCTATCTCTAAATAATAAACTTCTTTTCTATGCCTCACTCTATCCATATAGATGGTTTTCCCCTCTACATAAAAAGCAATTCTATAATCGCCTACTCTAAACCTGTGAGTTGCCGGTGGTAAATTAACCAGAGGTTTTGAAAACAGAATTGGATCCTCTTGAGATGCGAAAAATTCAAGTTTTTTAAGTAATCTCTTTTGTAAATCCCTTGGCAATTTCTTGAAATCCCTGGTTCCTTTGACAGTAAATTCAATCTTAAGCATTTAAGGAACGGGAAAGTTCTTCCAGCGAGATAAAATCTCCTCTTTTGGTCCCTTTTATTGATTGTTTGAGACCTTTGACAAATTTAGGATTTAAAGGTAACTTTTCTTCAATTAAATCAATTAAACGACCAGCAGGATTGTTGAAGGCTATCTTGGGATCCTGAATTCTTTTCTCAAATTCATCATCAATATGCTGTAGGAAAGAGATGAAAGAATCTCTACCAAATACAAATCCTAAAGGTACATTTTTTTCATCCACCACCACAGAAGCGGCAGATAAAGATGATCTATTTTTAGAAAATTTTGAAAAAGGGACTAATTTGTTCATAGAAATATTATACCATGGACAAATTATTTCCGATCGAGAACTTTTTGTCCACCACAATCAGTTCACATGATTGTGGTCCAAGATAAAAAGGAGGCACGCTTAATTTGCCTTATGCCATCTGTTATCACTGTGATTTGAAAAACTTCTCATCACTGTATTTTATCCGGGAGCAGACATTATAGATCCTGAAACAAGTTCAGGATGACGTAAAACGTCACCTCCACCAGCACAAAGCAAGGAGTGTCTTTTTTTCCAGTGCACGCTCTTTGGATCCTTGGACACAAAGACTCTGGCATCATCAGAAAAATCAAGGATTTCGGCGGCTGAAATCCGTAAACTTCAGTTCATTAGCCTAATCTCAAGATTATATTAGCAAGGAGAGAAAACAAAAATCAAGAACTAAAAATCCAAAAGTTTCAAGGATTCAATCCGCCAGCTGGCGGACCAAGTTTTATACTCCCACAGAACGGACGCCCAGAGAGCCAAAGGCATAGTCAGGCTCCAGAGACCAGCGGACAAGGCAGTAGCCATCCGGAATGAAGTGGGCATCGACAACCTGACCACTGCGCCGGGACTGCATAACTCTAATCCAAGTCCTGTCCTCATCTAAATATTTACCTGTTAAAAGCTTGCTTTGATTTGCTGCTTCCGCATAAGTATTAATGGTATGTCCTCTCCTGCCTAATCTTGTCAGAATTCCTGCTGCCTGCTCCTCGTCGGTTTTTAGATAAGGTGCATCAATTGCCGCTTCAGTTCTCAAATGACCAGACAACCGGACCGGATTACCTTCTCTGTCCACATTTTGAATTCCTACAAGATATTCTTCATTCCAGCCCATCCAGGGGTAAATTTTACCTAACAAGGGTAAGCTGTCTGGTTCTGAAACAACTTGAGGTAGGTAAAAAGGGAGCTCATGCTTTCCTGTTAGTAGACCCCATAAATTTTTACCCATAAATTGCCTCATTTGGGCTTCTGTCCAGGAAACGTCCGGAACTACCAAATCTGATGTAGCAAGCCCCATGACCTGGCCATTAAATTGCCAATGGGCCTCCTGGTGATTCCAATATCTTTGAGGGTTGGATGGATTCTTAACATATTCAACTGCAGCAAGTGTGGCAGTATTGGCTGCGGTAATAATTGCAATGTTTAATCCTGTTTCTATTTGACTTGCCATATTGTGCTGGATTCTATCATACTCTGAAGCCAAAAGTCAAACTTTTATAGGTTGCATCTCTCCCCAGTTTGGGCCTGTTTTAAGATCAACTACTACTGGAACAGAGAGTTTTATGGCATTTTCCATTTTATCTTTAACCATTTTGGCCAGTTCTATCACAGAGTTCTCGTTGCACTCGAACAATAATTCATCATGAACCTGTAAGATTAATTGACAATTCACAATTGAGAATTGAGAATTTCTGTTTTTAATTTTCCATTGTCCATTGTCCATTGTCAATTCCCGGGCAATGTCTACCATTGCCCGCTTGATCATATCTGCAGAAGTTCCCTGAATTGGGTGATTCACTGCCGCTCTTTCTCCTGCAGATTTAATCATGTGACTACTTGAGGCTAACTCCGGAATATATCTTCTCCTACCTAGCAGTGTTTCTACATAACCTTTTTCATACCCAAAAGCCAAAACCTCTCCCATCCATTCTTTTACTTTAGGAAACTGGGCAAAGTATTCCTCTATATATGTCCTGGCTGTAGCAAAATCTATTCCTAATTGCCTTGAGAGTGCATGAGGACCCTGACCATAAAGTGTGGCAAAATTCATGGTTTTACCCACAAGTCTCTGCGTTTTGGTTACCTCATCCAAGGAAACATTAAAAATCTTTGCAGCGGTAGCCTGGTGAATATCCTCCCCTTTTTCAAAGGCTTTTTTCAAGGCTGGGTCAGCTGTAACATGGGCTAAAATCCTAAGCTCAACTTGTGAGTAATCTGCTCCAAGTAAAACCTTACCTTTTGGGGCCACAAATGCTTTTCTTAACTCTGCACCTTTTTCACCTTTGATCGGAATATTTTGTAAATTAGGGTCTTTTGAAGATAATCTTCCAGTAGCTGCTCCTTCTACATTAAAAGTAGAATGTACCCGTCCATCTTCTGCTACATATTTAGGCAAGGTATCAATATAAGTAGAAACTAATTTAAAGAGTTGGCGGTATTCCAGTAATAATTCTACTGCCGGATGAGAAAGCTTAAGTTCTTGTAAGGTGTCTTCGTCAGTACTTCTGCCAGTTTTTGTTTTTCTAACCACAGGCAGTTTTAACTCATCAAAAAGGACAATTTGAAGTTGCTTTGGGCTATTGAGATTGAACTGATGTCCTATTTTTGAGTAAATCTCCTTCTCAATCTTGCCAAGTCTAGCTTTGAGTTCTTTACCAAACTTACTTAAAAACTTAGTATCTACCAACACTCCACTCTTTGACATTTTTTCCAAAACAGGTTGGACTTGTAAATCAAGATCAGTAGCGTTTTTTCCCTTGTCATTCTGAACCGAAGGTGAAGAATCTCTACTTCCGAAGGAAGGGCGTGTTGACTTTAAATCTTGAGATCCTTCACTAGCGTTCAGGATGACAGAAGCTCCTGGTATCCTTGGGATTAAACTCTTAAATTCTAATTCTTGTAATAACGCCAGAACTTTCCCCTGATCAAAATCATGAGCTATGCAAGCCTGAAGATCCAACTTTATTGGAGCCTTTGTATTAAGGGTGGCTAATTTCTTGCTCATGACCGCTTGCTCTGCACCCTCTGCTAGTAATTTTTGGAGTCTTTCTGGCAGAGTTTTTATATTTTTAGGTTTATAAATATTTTCTACTGTTCCAAACTCATGTATAAGCTTTGTAGCAGAAACATCCCCTATCCCATTCACACCTGGAATATTATCTGAAGCATCCCCAGCAAGACCCTTATAATCAATTAACTTTTTAGGTTCAAAACCATACTTTAAAACAAACTCTTCCTCCCCATATAACCCCACATCTAGTATGGTTTTTTTAGGCATTAAAACCTTAACTTTAGACCCAATAAGCTGCATGATATCCCTATCCCCTGTTGCAATTACAACTTCTAGGTTTTTTTCTTTTACAGCTTGCAGAGCTAAAGTCCCAATTAAATCATCTGCTTCATATCCAGCTACAGAAAACTCAGGGATATTTAGGGCACTATTTACCTCAAATACCCTTTTATACTGTCCAGATAAGGACTCATCAATTACCCCACGGGTGGCTTTATATTGAGTGTATTCTTGGTGCCTAAAAGTAGGGCCTTTCTCATCCCAGGCAACAGCTAAATAATCTGGTTTAAGATCATTTATAACTTTAAAAATCATGGCTGTAAAACCATAAACAGCATTAACAAGCTCCCCTTTGGACGTGGTAAAAGGAGGAGTTGCATGAAAGGCTCTGTGCAAAAGAGCATTACCATCTATTAGAACTAGTTTCTTCATTTACTGGGAATTGTACCAGATTTGAGGCTATCTTTCTGGCATTCATCTACATATTCTTTTAAAATTTGTCTCTGGGGTTCAGTTAAATCAGAGGAGGTAACTTCTCCTGCTAAAAACTGGCAAGCTGCAGCTTCTCTTAAAGCAGTTTTTTCTATCAGAGTATTTTTTAGAGTCTTATCTTGCATCTCAGAAAGTAGCTTTTTATTAAAATCCATTAGTTCTTGAATGGTAGCTCTAACCGCTCTTCTCGCTCCCTTTTCATTTACCTGTAGATAAAGAGTCTGCAGCACATAAAGATGCCTTGCTACTGATGCACCCAGGGTTTCCTTTAGCTTATCATCTCTAAAAGATAGTGAACTCAATTGTTTAATCTCATCTTTGTATCTTTCCAAAGTTTCTTCTATTAAATCCTGCCTATTTGCTTCAATCAAACTCTTAACTTCTCTTAATCTTCTTACTGAAAACTCCAGTTGTCTATGAGCTCTAACTTCATCATTTGAAGAAAATATCATTTCTATTCTTTCTCTAAGGGCTTTTAAAAAATATAAAGAAGAGGCTGGGGAAATTAAGGCATCACCTACTTCTAACTTTCCTGGATCTAATGTTGCTGAAGGAGAAGCAGAGGGGGAAACTGCAAAAATAGGGGTGATAGAAAAAACTAGAGCAGAAAATATTGCCAGAAAAACTGCAGTAATTCTCATCACCACAATAGTAGCCCCCAAGCTCTAATTAGTCAACCCTGACTAGGAAGATCTGGTTTTACAAAATCAGAGTATCTAGGCACCCTGTAACCTAATAAAAATATGCCACATTTTGCTAATACTTCACGGGCTGAAGGTTCACCAAGACCCTTGATACCAGTAAGCCTCTGTGCATATTTATCTATGACTGCTTTGGCTTCGCTTGAAAGACCAACATAAGCTTCTTCAATGGCTTTGTTAAATAAGGTATCAAACTCTCTTTGCCCTAAATGCTGTTCCATTCTAACTTTTTTTCTTCCCTACTAATTTTTCAAATTCATCTGTATCCAAAGTTTCTTTTTCTAGCAACTCTTTTGCTACTTTATCAAGCTTACTTCTGTTTTTCTTTATAATATCTAGTGCTTGTTTATAGCCTGTATCTATAATCTTCTTAACCTCAGTATCTACTCTTGCATGCATACTTTCTGAAAGCTGTCCACCTTCATCAGGAGATCTTCCCCAAATCCCAAACATAGGTGAGGGTTTAATGTTAATTGGACCAAGTGAGCTCATCCCATATTCTGTCACCATATCCCTGGCCAAAGATGAGGCCATTTCTAAATCATTTGCTGCTCCTGTTGAGATATCCTTAAAAACTAAATCCTCTGCAGCTCTTCCACCTAAAGCTGTTGAGATTTGCTCCAAAAGCCTTGATTTTGTTTCATTAGACCTATCCTCTGTTGGTGGAAACATAGTATGCCCTCCACTCATACCCCGGGAAACAATTGTGATTCTATGTACTGGATCCACATGAGGCAGAGCATGTCCAACAATAGCATGTCCTGCTTCATGGTAAGCTGCAAGTTTTCTGTCCCCTTCTGTTTGCATTCTTTTTCTCTGGGGGCCAAGTTTTACTTTTGTGGCTGCTTCTTCCAAATCCTTATTATCAATTTGTTTTTTATTTTCTCTGGCTGCCAGAATTGCTGCCTCATTTAACATATTTGCCAAATCTGCACCAGAAAATCCTACTGTTCTACGGGCTAATCTTTCTACATTTACATCTGTAGTAAAAGGTTTGCCTTTCATATGAAGATTTATAATTTGCTTTCTTTCTTCTAGATCTGGCATGGATAAAACCACACGCCTATCAAAGCGGCCGGGCCTAATAAGGGCTGGATCTAACATATCTGGCCTGTTGGTAGCACCAATTACTATCACATGATCATTTGGAGTAAACCCATCCATCTCAACTAATATTTGATTTAGAGTTTGTTCTCTTTCATCATGACCACCAGACATGCCAAATCCTCTCATCCTGCCAATACTTTCAATTTCATCGACAAAAATAATACTAGGAGAGCTTTTTTTAGCTGTGGCAAACATGTCCCTGACTCTTGCTGCACCCACCCCAACTAACATTTCCATAAACTCTGATCCTGCTATAGAGAAAAATGGAACTCCAGCTTCCCCAGCTAAGGCTTTAGACATTAAAGTTTTACCTGTTCCAGGAGGGCCTACAAGGAGTACTCCTTTAGGGATTCTTGCTCCTACTGAGGCATATTTTTGTGGGTTTTTTAGAAAATCCACAATCTCTTCAAGTTCTTTTTTAGCTTCATCTGATCCAGCCACATCTGCAAATTTAATCTGAGGAGAATCTTTAGTAAAAAGCTTAGCTTTAGATTGAGCAAAAGAAAAAATTCCCTGTCCTGCATCTCTGGCTTGCCTAAAAATTAAAAAGAAAAATGCTGCCATTAAAATTATGGGTAAAAATGTGCCCAGGAGTGAAATCCAAGTTTGGGAAATGGATACATCTTTAACCTCAATTGTGACAGTTTTTGGATCAACTCCAGCAGATTCTAAAATTTTATAAATAGATTCTCCTGGCTCTTTGCGGGATACTATCTGCTTGCCACCTTCTTTTTGGGTAGATATAATTTTATCTCCATCAATAGTCAGTTTTTCTATTTTTTGATCCTTGATATCATTTATTACATTAGAAATTGGTACTTCTGAGTTGGGTGTAGGACTCCCAGAAATTTGGTAAAAAAACATTAGGGCCAGTAGAGCAATTAAAATATAAACAGCCACGCCTTTTGAAATGGAGCTAAGTCTTGAGTTAAGTTTCTTTTTGGAGTTTGCCATACTGCGGATATTAGCATACAGAGGCTAAAAATACCACAGGGTTAGCGGATTTTGGTATCTGAGCTTGTCGAAGGGTGTCGAAGGGTCCGACCCTAAATCTACTTTTAATTTGAGAACTTCTCAGATCCTTCTATCTCTATTACAGTACCAACTCTTAATTCGACTCTTGAGAAATCATCAAAATTTATCATATTTTCTATGGAATGTTCTCCACTTCGCTCGAACAATATCTCGGAGTAAACCCTCGATATAAGTATTCTTCGAGCGATTAGCGAGAAGTTACCTTAAAAATAGTCAATCTTCATGGCTTTTTTAACTTCAGCTAAAGTTTTTTGAGCCTCGATTCTGGCTTTTTCGGTACCTTCTTTAAGTATTTTTTCTACTAATTCCGGTTGATTTTCATACTCAGCACGTCTTTTTCTAATAGGATCCAGGAAATTATTCAAAACTTCTACCAGGTACTTTTTTACCTCAATATCCCCAACTTGGCCTGCTTTATAGCGTTCTTTCAAACTTGTTACTTGTGCCCTGTCACTATCTGATGCGAATGCATCAAGATATACAAACACTGGATTTCCTTCAATATGCCCTGGATCTGTAGGATGAATCCTTTTTGGATCTGTGTACATACTTATAACTTTTTTCTCAACTTCCTCAGGGGAATCTGTTAAAAATATGGCATTATTTAAACTTTTCCCCATTTTTCCTTGTCCATCTGTGCCTGGAAGAGTGGGTACTTCCCCTATTAGTGGTTCAGGAATAGGGAAAACTTCTCCATATAATTTATTAAACTTAATTGCTATGTCCCTGGCAAATTCTACATGGGCTTTTTGGTCTTTACCAACAGGCACAAGATTTGCCCTAGGAAGCAAAATATCTGCAGCCATTAAAACTGGATAATAGTAGAGTCCAACTGTATCCTGGTTACCCTGGTCTAATTTTTCCTTTAAAGCAGGCTGCCTTTCTATAACAGCTCTTTGAGTAAGGATACTTAGAAAATAAGCTAGTTCTGTAGTTTCTGGTAACTTAGATTGTAGACAAAAAGTGACTTTTTTAGGATCAAGTCCAACTGATAAATAGCCTAACATTAAGCCTCTGATATTTTTTTCAAGATCAGCAGTTCTTTCAAAGTGAGTAGTTAAGGCATGTAAATCCACGATGATTATGAAAGTCTGATACTCATCCTGCAGTTTTACTCTATTTTTAAGTGAGCCAATATAGTTTCCTAAATGAAAACTATCATTAGTTGGCCTGTCCCCTGTCAATATTCTTTTCATTTGGTAATTTTTCTAGCTGGGGTTCCATCATATTCTATTTCTTCATCAGATATTCTTCTAAATGGTTTTTCTCTGACAATTTCTTCAAATATATGGGCAATTAAGCCTACTACTCTGCCTATAATAAAAAACCCTTTGCCTAATCTGTAGTCAAATCCCATATCAGATACAACTGCAGCAATTGCTCCATCCACATTAATAACAATTTTTTTACCTTTTTTCTCTTCTAAGACTTTTTCTACATCTTGAGCAAGCTCACAATGTTCACCAAAAAAACCTAAACTCTTTGCTTTTTCAAAAATTTGAGTAGCTCTAGGATCCTCATCTTTATAAACTTTATGCCCAAATCCAGGGATTCTATCACCACTACCTATTACTTTTTCAATTAGAGCTTCTGCACTCATACCCATCTGAAGTAACCTAGCACACTCTTCTATTGCCCCTCCATGATATTCCCCTATTCCTAAAACTCCTGCAGCAACCGATGCTTGCATAGGATTACCAGCACTGGCAGAATTTCGGGCATTTGTTACAGATGGTGGGCCCATCCCATTATCAATAGTAGAAATTAAAATGCTATCTAACATAGCCTTCTCTTTCTCATTAGGAAGTTCCCCTTTTAACTCCAGCCAAATTGCATCTGTAAAGGAAACCTGGTCTATTAAATCTGTGATTTTATAGCCATGAATATGGACTTCCCCATCAACTATGCCTGAAATAGATGTCTTCCACTTTTTATCGTTCATTTTATTTCCTTTCCTGTCATTGCGAGGAGCGAAGCGACGTGGCAATCTCATAATTATTGAGATCCTTCGCTAATCGCTCAGGATGACCAAGTCTGACTTGGTCACTTTTTATCCATGCTCATACTTTAGCTGAAAAATGAATTCTTAGCAACTTTTTAGACGCGAACTTGACTTTGATAAATAAGTTTAATAATATTCGGACATGGCTCTTAAACTCACAGAAGCAGCTACCCCCAGACGTTTAACACCCGAGGAGATTGATTGGCATGCAAATGACCCAAAAACAATGGCTACCATAGATCATGCCCATCCCAATGCTTGGATGCTCCTTCTAGAAACACCTGAATTTCCAGTCAGAGGAGAGCGTACCTATTCTTTAGTTGCATATGAATATAATCCTGTGCCAAGAGTTCACTTATTGATTCCAGAAGGAGTGAAAAGATTCAGAGTTCATTGTAACGGTGAGCTGACAGGACCTCCTGCTAGATGGTCTGAAACAACATTAGAGCCACCAAAGATAAAGCACGGAAATAACTCCTTTTCTTAGATTTTTTATCTTAATAAATTTGGGATTTCATCTGGGGTTTTGGCAATCTTGACACCTGCATCCTCTAAAGATTCTATTTTTGATCTATAAGAGCCCTTTTCCCCATACACAATTGCTCCTGCATGACCCAGCTTTGTTCCTGAGGGCAGTGTTTCTGCAAATAATCCTGAGATAAAAGCTACCACTTTCTTCTTAAACTTACTTTTTTTAATAAATTCTGCTGCATCTTCTTCATAGGTCCCCCCAATTTCTCCAAAAATTACCACTGCTTTTGTAAGGTCATCTTTGGCAAACTCCTCCAGTAAATCTGCAAAGCTGGATCCTTCTAAAATATCCCCTCCAATTCCTATAACAGTACTTTGCCCCATTCCAGCCTGGGTTAAGATCCAGGAAACTTCTGATGCCATTCCTCCAGATTTGGAAATTACCCCAACATTTCCTTTTCTGAAAACTCCTCTGGGATCATCTCCTCCAATACTCCCCACTTTTCCCAATCCTGGGGAAATTATTCCAATAGATGAGGGACCGACAATTCTAATCTTTTCTTCCACCTCGGATGGTGGCAGGGTGAGTTTACGAACACCTGACTCCTCCGAGGTGTTTCTGGCTAGAGCAATTGCCTTTGCAGTATCTTGAATTGGAATATGTTCTGTTAAAACATTAATTAAAGAGATCTTACTGCCGGAGGCAGGGTGTACTGCTTTAATTGCCTCCTCCAGTGCCCCAAGGCAAGCAAAACTAGGAACTGCTACAAAGGAAGTATTTATCCCAGGATGGTTTTCTAAAGCTTCTGCAACGCTGTTATAAACAGGAATTCCATGAATTTCTTGCCCACCTTTTCCTGGAGTTACCCCAGCCAAGACTTTTGTTCCATAATTTTGCATCTGTAAGGCTACTTTTGAGCCTTCTTTACCAGTTATTCCCTGAACCAAAACTTTAGTTTTTTCATTAACTAAAATACTCATGATTTTTTGCTGTCATTCTGAACGTAGTGAAGAATCTCTAGGTTTATCCTAGGAATCTAGAACAAGTCTAGAGATCCTTCGTTTAACTCAGGATGACAATTTCTCCTTTCCGTATGCTAAATCCACCATGATTTTGGCAGTTGAAGTCATAGGTGTTTCCCGACCATATATATGAAAATCAAAACCTTCTTTTTCTCCAATTTCTTTTAGAGCCTCAAATGCTTCTTTATCCCTAGGCCCCCCACGGCGGATGACAATAGGATATGCTGGTTTTGGATCTACTTCTCTTAGCCCTTCTACAAACCCCATTAAAGTCTCATATATATCTGTAAAATTGGCTGTTCCCCCTACAATCCAAAGCCCTTTTAAATTTGGTTTAGAAAGTAAAATTTTAGTTAATTTCTTGAGTTTTTCCCTGGGAGGATTGCCGGAATGTTCTGTATAATTTGCAGGTTTCCCACCCAAAGCTATTAATGCATCCAAATTTACCACGGACCCCCCACCTCCAGCAGCCAAAACTGCAATATCCCCTGGCAAATCCCAATAAACAGAACCAGCTGTACCTCTGTGATCCCCTTCATCTATTTTTCTGGCTTCAATTTCAGCATTTGTAGCAGGTCTGCCAAATGAATTTCTCTGCGAGAACTTCTCCTCTCGTCTAAAATCTCCATCATCATCTAAAATAACCTTACTATCTAAAGCCAAAATTTTTCCTTTCTTGTCCACCACTAATGGATTTATCTCTGCCAGCTCACAATCATATTTTATAAATACTTCCCACAATTTTAAAGCTGTATCAATTAGCTCTTTTGGGATCACACCTCGGAGGTGTAACCGCAATTTTTTCACCTCCGAGGTGGACAAGATATCCACTGGATAAGATTTGACTCTTTTGTCCTCTATTCCTGTTCCACCAGATGAGGAAAAAGTCATCACTGGTCCCCTAACTTCAGTAGAATAGGAAAATGATAAATAATATTCATCTTCATATTCCACTTCCTCCTCTACTAAAACTTTTTCTACTTTTTCATGATTTATAGTTTCTGTTAAAAGCTGGGTTAAATACTCTTTAACTCTGGTTGGTGGATCTGACTGGATTTTAATTACTCCCCCAGCAGCAAGTCTTTTGCCAGATAAAACTTGAGCTTTTAAAACCAACGGACCTTTAATTTCAATTTGCTCATTAGGAGATGAAACCAGCTGCCTTCTAGGAGTATTTATCCCACATTTATCAAATAATTCTAACCCTTCAAATTCAAATAAAAGCATATTATTAATTTGAATGAAGCCTTTGGGTTAGCCAAAGCCTTGCTAAAGAGGAGGTAGATAATCCTTTCTTTTTAGCCTCTTTTTCCAGTTTTTCTTTAGTTTCCTTTTGAAGACGCAGGATTAATGTTTCCTCTTTGGGTTTTGCAAGATCAAAAATTATCTCTACATTTTCAAATTCATCCCAATAATCGGCAAAGCTATGGGTATCCCAAAACTTAGCCTCCCCTTCTATTGATTTAAATCTAGGAATTCTGCTTTTTTTCTTTCTCATGAACTTTTCTCCTTTCTTTCTTATCAGAATCACGAGCAGTTATTGGATAATATAATCCTAAACCCTTCCTGCTCACTATCACTGAAATCATTCTACTACCCACTCTTCCAATCAAAATATACCTGTTACTATACCCTCTGACATGAGCAAGTAATTTTTGTCCAATTGCTTCAACTTCTTCCTGGGAAACATTATGCTTTTTAATATGCTCAATGTTCCAATCATCCCAAATTAGTCTCTTAACAACGATCCTGGTCATATTGTATTACAATTGTATTACAAAATCAATAGCTAAAATATTTAAAAACTTGTAGTCCTTCAAATTCATAAAGAAGCATAACTGCAGATTACCCTAAAACTTCAACTCCGTCTACTGAATAAATCCAGATTTGGATGGTTCTTTGCCTAATTGGATTTTTACCTTTGCCATCCCTACCATCAAACTCAAATAAAGCTACTTGTTGGTATTTTCCTAAATCTAGTTTTCCATCTCTTACAGGCAAAGTAACACTCGCATGAGAATAAGTTAAAGCTCTAATATGTGCTCCAGCATTATAATCCTCATCTACCTCATCACAAAAAGGATTATCCTGGCATCTGTGTAAATAATCTGATGTTGGGTGTTTATAATCACCAGTTACCCTGGTTGATCTTTTATCTTCATGAACATGAGTTAAGGTATGAGTTAAGATATCTTGGATTAAATTTGGTTCTGCTATTTCATGAACTAAAATCCCCATGGTAGTGTGTTTTGAATTTACTACTACAAAACCCTGCTTTACTTTTGCCTTTTTAATAGCAGAGTTTACAGTATCAGTTATATCTTTAATATAGGTGTGGACAGGGGATGGAAACTTTAATTCCTTAAGATATGCTTTTGCAGGCATAACAGAAACTTTAACACAGGCTTCATAAGAAGGCAAGCTTTGTAGATACCCTATATTTTATTTTCTTGAGCCTGTATGATATACTCAAAGCTGTTTAATTTTATATGGTTAGAGCAGAAAGTCCAAAATGGCCTGAAAAAGTCCTTCTAGCTTCTCCTCGAGGCTTTTGTGCAGGCGTTGTCAGAGCAGTAGATATTGTAAACATAGCCTTGGAGAGGAGCCAAGGTGAACCTGTTTATGTTTACCACGAAATTATTCATAATACCCATGTAGTTAGAGATTTTAAAGAACGGAATGCAAAGTTTGTTAATTCTATTGATGAAGTGCCTGAAGGGGCAATTTTTGTCCCAAGTGCCCATGGAGTAGAGCCTGCTATTATAGATCTTGCTGAACAAAGAAGAATGAGAGTTATAGATGCCACTTGTCCCCTTGTTGCTAAAACTCACATGGAAGCTAAAAAGTTTCTTGCTGAAGGGAGGACAGTTTTATATATTGGCCATGCTAACCATGATGAGACTGTGGGTACACTAGGACATGCCCCACAAATAAGGTTAATAGAAAAAGCTGAAGATGTAGATAATGTAGAAGTTGAAGATCCAGAAAAAGTAGCCCTTATTACCCAAACTACTCTCTCAATGGATGATACTGCAAAAATTAGGGAAGCCATTTTAAAAAGATTTCCAAATATAGCCCAACCAAGGACTTCAGATATTTGTTTTGCTACCCAAAATAGGCAAAGTGGTGTAAAAGAAATGATTGACAGGGGTGCAGAAAGAATAGTTGTGCTTGGATCTCCTACTAGTTCAAACTCTATTCGGATGAGAGAAGTAGCAGAAACTGCTGGAGCTAGTGCATTTTTTGTAGATGAGGCTAAACTATTAGTTCCAGATTTATTTAGGCAGTTTAAGTGTGTTGGTTTAACCTCCGGGGCCTCAGCTCCTGATGATAAATTTCAAGAGATAGTAGAATTTTTTAGAGTTAGGGGAAGCAAGACTTTTGAAAATGTAGTGGTAGCAGAAGAAAAGTATGAGTTCGGGTTACCAAAGGGATTAGATAAACTTCAAGAAGCCCCCATTTAAGCTGCAAGGGTTGATTTTCTATAGGATAAATGCTATATTAGACCCTTATGAGACCCTTATGAAAAGTTCTAATAAGTCCCAACCTGAGTCTGCCAGGCAAGTTGAAAAAAGAAAAGTTGAACATCTTAAAATTCAGCTCACTCAAAATGTTGAGTATAAAAATAAAACTAACCTTTTTGAAGATGTATTTTTAGTACATAATGCCCTGCCAGAACTCAATAGAAACCAGATTGATACCTCAACAACCTTTTTAGGCAAAAAATTAAAAGCTCCAATTATGGTTGCTGCCATAACTGGTGGAGCAAAAGAAGCAGAAAGGATTAATAAAAATATAGCTAAAGCTTGCCAAAGATTAGGTCTTGCTATGGGCTTTGGCAGTATGAAAGCCATGATTGTAGAACCTACACTTACCTACTCCTACCAAGTTAGAGATGTAGCTCCAGATATTTTGCTAGCAGGAAATATTGGTGCAAATGATTTAAAACACTTTTCTCCAAAAGTCTTCAAAGAAGTCATTAAAAAAACTGGTATAGATATTTTAGCAGTGCATCTTAATCCAGCCCAAGAACTGGTCCAAAAAGAGGGAGATGCTTCTTTTGAGGGAGTTTATAAATTAATTAAGCAGTATGCAAAGATTTTACCAATTTATGTTAAAGAGGTAGGTCAGGGAATTTCTGGTGATGTGGCCAAAAAACTCACTAAACTTAATATAAAAGCCATTGATGTAGCAGGATCTGGAGGAACAAGCTGGATTGCTATTGAATACTTAAGAAGAGGGTTTAAAAATGGGACCTTCTGGGATTGGGGTATTCCTACTGCTTTGGCTCTAATTCAAACTAGGAAAGCTACTAAACTACCAATTATTGCAACAGGTGGGATAAGATCTGGTGAAGAAGTGGCAAAAGCTATTATACTCGGCGCAAATATTGGGGCAGCAGCTTTGCCTATGCTAAAAACTGCAGCCAAAGGTGAGGAGAAGGTATACTTATATTTGGAGAAAATGATTAAAGAGTTAGGAGATGTCATGTTTTTGCTGGGAGTCAAAAATATAGCTGAACTTAGAAAATCCAAGCCGCTCCTGACAGGTAAATTAAGAGAGCTCTCCAGCCAATAAATGAAAAACTTAGTCATCCTTAAATTAGGTGGCAGCATACTTAGTTTAAAAGAGAATAATAGACCTATCTTCAGAACTAGGATAACTTCACGAATTATCCAAGAGATTAAAAAAGCCTATTTAGAAGAAGACTTCAACTTAATAATTATCCACGGAACTGGTTCTTTTGGTCACCCACCCGGCATGAAATATAAGTTGAGTAAAGGTATCCAAGCAGATCCTTGTAAAATGGGTTTGTCAAAATCCAAAAGACAGGGCCACTTACTAAACAACCTACTCTGGAAACTACTTGAACAAAGTAATTTACCTGCCATCACTATTCCTCCTTATCCCATTACTATCTCTTCAAATCAAAAAATTTACTCCATGGACTTACAAGTGATTAAATCAACCCTAAAGATAAATAGAGTTCCACTGCTTTTTGGAGACGAAGTCATTGATTTAAAAAAGGGCTACTCTGTTTGCTCAAGCGATCAACTGGCAACTTATCTTGCTATAAAGCTGAAGCCAAAGTTGCTGCTTTTTGCTACCGATGTAGATGGCATTTATGACAAAAATCCTAAAACTAGTCCAAAAGCCAGGAGAATCGACACGCTAAGTGTACGTAATATTGAAAAAATTCGCAGTTCAATGAAAGTCCATAATTTGCAAGATGTCTCAGGTGAAATGTCAGGCAAGTTAGGATTTTTAAACACATCTAAATTCTCTAAGAAAACAACAATTAGAATTTTTAGCGGTTTGACACCAGGGCAAATATACAAAGCTTTGAAGAATCTAAATGTCGGAACAACTATCGCAGCTTAAACTTCTACTCGTCTTATATTTTAATCTCTTTAACAAGTTTCTTAAGCGTAGCCAGTAAATAACTATTTTTCTCAGGAGTTCCTATACTAATTCTTATGTACACGGGCAAACCATAAGAACTGCAATCACGAACATAGATATTATCTTTCAAAAGCAATTCCGTTGCCTGATGAGAATCTTTAACTTGAAGAAGATAATAATTAGTGGCAGACTGTATAAATGTATAACCTAAATTTATCAATTCTTTTTCTATTATTTTCTTCTCGCTATGCATTAAATCCATGGTTCTTACTAAAAAGTCTTGATCCTGTAAAGCCTTAATACCAGCATATTGAGCCAATCCATTAACACTCCAACAAGTAATCGCACTATTAAGATACGCAATAACTTGGCTATGCGCTAACCCATAACCCAAACGTAAATTTGTTAGTGCATAATCTTTGGTGAGAGAACGCAGAATAATTAGATTTTTAAATTCTTCTAGTAAAGGGACCGCATTCCATTTATCTCGTACAAAATTTACATAAGCTTCATCTAAAACTAAAAATGTTTCTTCTGGCAAGTTTTTTAATATAGCTTCAATTAATTCTTGCTTAAAATATTGACCCGTAGGATTTACAGGATTGCATAGGAAAAATAGTTTGGGTTTTTCTTGATTTATTATTTTGATCACATAATTAACATCTAAATCGAAATCCGGGTCAACCAGGATAATTGGGACAAACTTGGATTTGGTAACTTCACAATAGTATTTATACTCCTCAAAACTCGGCCAAAGTGCAGCTATTTTATCCCCCTCCCTCACAAAACAAAAAAATAAAAGAGATATCATTTCCGCAGATCCGTTACTTATGATGATACTTTCAGTTGGAACCTGGTGTAAGTCACTGATTACTAATTTTAACTCTGAGCAATCTGGGTCAGGGTATTCATCTATCTTAATCTTATTTAAGGTAGATAAAACAATTGCTGGTGGTCCAAATGGATTAACACAAACACTAAAATCCAATATCTTTTCCTTATTATATCTCTTCAATGCATTCTTACCACCGTGTATACGCTTATCTAAAGATCTGGTATTACTGATCTTTTTCAATAATTCACTAAAACTAGAATCAGTCATTTGTTATTTACCCATCCTTCTTCTATAATTTTCAAATTTTCGAATTGAATTCATCAACCTATTTGGGGTAAGATTTGGGAATAAGTCATCAATAAAATCCCATCCTGCATAGGCAGTCTGCAGAGGTAGAAAACCGCTTGTGTGTGCTACTTCCCCCTCTTCCACACCAGTCCTAACTACTAAATCTGGTAAAACTTGCCCTTTGGTATCTAAAAAACCATAAATAACTTCAGGTTTTTGGGTCAACAGATCAGGATTAAATTCACCTTCTTTAAACCTAACAAACATAGTTTTTATTGCCCTTGCCATCTCATCTAATCCTCCATAATCCAAAGCTAAACTCAGATAGTAGGTATCAAAAGATTGGGTGGCAGTTTCTAACTTGTCTAAACTCTCAAGTAAAGTTGGAGGAAGTCTATCCTTACGACCTAAGTGGGTAAACCTAACTTTATCCTGGGTTAGTTCATCTAATAGTTCTTGCTGAGGCAAGAATTCTTGAGCAAGCTGCATGACAAACTCAACCTGCTCACTGTCCCTACTCCAATTTTCTGTTGACCACACCCAAAAAGTTAAATTCTCAATTCCCCATCCTCTAGTTGCTTTCGATATACCTTTTATCGCTTCCACTCCAACTCTATGTCCTAAAAAAGGAGGTAGTCCCCACTCTCTAGCCGCCCTTCTGTTGCCATCACAAATAATTGCTAGGGATTTCGGGCCTTCAGGAGAAACTCTAAAATCTGTTTCAGCTTGCCAAAGATTTGAAACCTGATTTATCTTACCCTCAATTAAACTATCTACCATATCTTGGTGGCAACGGTTGGGATCAAACCAACGACCTAAGCTTTATGAGGGCTCCGCTCTATCACTGAGCTACGTTGCCAAGGCCTCAATTTTATCAAATTTAACTTTTAGATGATAGAATTAAAAGAATTAAGCACTTGCTGGCTGGTCATTTTCTGCTAAAACAGTTGCCAGAAAAGCCCCTTTTACACCCAAGAAAAGAGTCTTTCTTTGCCTAGGGTTCAGTGTGATACAAAGTAGGCTATCTTCTGCAAGATCTGAGGCTACCAGTGGTGCATAAAACGGTATTGGAGGAGTATAAACATTAAATCTTTCTTTACCTCTTCTAAAATCACGTTCAATCAGGATAGATGAAGTAATTTCAGTTTCCTGTTCACCTTTTTCAAGTGAATATATCCAAATACCTTCTACTTTCCCTGACTCAATTAGTCTTTCATATCTAAAAGCTATCCAATCATATTCGGCATTATCTGCTGTCTGTAAAACAACTGGCTCGGGCTCCTTCCAGCTACTTTCATCAGTCCTACTTACCATAATATCCCTACATAAATAGAAGATTTTACTAAGAGAAATATCTCTTTTCGCAATACCATTACCCCATTTTTGTAAAACTTCTTGCTCTGTAAGCATAGCCAGGAGTATAGAGCTAAAGCCTATAAAAAGTCAATTATGGCTTGAAGTTATCAAGAGGCTTAATCATGTAGAGGAGGTTAAGAATTCTAATCTTCTCATCTCTAGTCCAACCTTTTATCTGTCTTTCTCTTTTTAGGGCTTCAGATTGAGTATTAAAAGTTTCCTGATAAATCAATTTAAGAGGTTTATGAGATCTAGTATATCTGCCACCTTTTCCGTTTTTATGATCAGAAAAACGTTTTTTAAGGTCATTTGTGGCTCCACAATAAAGACTATTACCTTCGCACAAAAGTACATAAACAAACCACATAAAGGCATTTTAACAGGTAAAACGTTGACTTATCAAAGCAGCAAAGCTAAAATACGAATGTTCTTTGATAACGCGGGGAAGTGTAACGGTTGCACATCAGGCTCATAATCTGAAGGCAGTGAGTTCAACTCTCACCCCCGCAACACATATTACTTAAAAAACACTTTCAACCAACCTAACCAATTCGGTAGTCTTTCTTCCACTTGTTTGGCTACTCTTAGCACCTGTTCAATTTTGCTTTGAGGAATTACCACTACTGTTTCACCCTCTCTTGCAAAATTTAGCTTATCTCTGGCTTGTTGTTCTATAAAATCTGCTGAAGCTGCACTTTTCAATTCTTCTTTTAGCTTCTGATTTTTAATTTGTACCTGCGTCAGGCTCATCTGAGCCTCTTTCAACCTATCCCCTGCCTTCAAAGCAGAATATATCCTGCTAACTAAGTTATAGGAAATAAACAAAAATATGGCAAAAATGATAAAAAAAGTGATTTTCTTTTTCATGACGCTTGACAACTATATCCTATAATCCTATAATATAGCTTTATGGTTAATTTTAAAGACGCACACCAACAATTTATAGGTCATCTTAAGGGTAAATCAAGATCCTCTGCTACTATTTTAGCTTATGGTAAAGATATAGAGCAACTGGTTACTTACCTTGAAGGTTTAGGTAAAACTGATTCTACTCAAGCCTCCCTCGAGGATCTTCAGGCCTTTATGGAAGGCTTAGCCAAAGATAACTATACAGCTAAATCTATTTCTAGAAAAACTAATTCTACAAAGACCTTTTTTAAATTCCTAAAGGTCTCAGGTTTTATTAATGAGGATCCAGCTACAAATTTGGAGCATCCTAAATTTGAAAATAAACCACCAAGAATTTTAACAAAGCTTGAATATAGAGCCCTAAGAGATGCTACCCGTGGGGATACCAGGATTTATGCCATTATTGAGGTATTACTTCAAACAGGTATTAGAATTGGAGAACTGGCTAAACTACGGGTTGAAGATGTTGCTTTTGGAGAAGGAGCTAGCTTACATGTCCCCCAGTTTGAAGGATCAAATGAAAGAACAATCCCTTTAAATAAACCAGCTGCAGAAGGAGTTGCTAAATATTTAGAAGTTAGACCAAAATCCCCCAATCATGCCCTGTTTATTACTAAAACCGGAAGACCACTTTTAATTAGAAATATTAGGACTGCAATTGATAGGTATTTTAGAATTGCTGGAATAAAGGGAGCCAAGGTAAATGATTTAAGACACACTTGGGTGGCTCATCAGTTACAAAATGGAGTATCTTTACTCACTGTTTCTAAATTAGCTGGTCATAAAAGGCTTTCTACTACTGAAAAATACCTTCAGTTTGTTACTGGAGCCAATGGCGAAGGTAAAGTTAAACTGGAAGAGCTTTAAAATATGGCTAATGTTGAACAAAAATGTGGACAATGTGTGTACTTTAGATTAGGAAGATCCACCGATAATCCAAGATACAGTAGAGTTGCAGGAATGCTTGAGTTATTTAAATCTGGAGATCCTAGACAATTACCTCAAAATACTGGAACTTGCAAAGCTCCATACGAAACTTTCGATGGGAAAAAACAAGCTCCTGATTTTACAACCTTTTCTAGTCAAAATTGTGGTGCACGAGATAGCGATCAAAAGATTTTATTCCAACCTAAAAAATAATCCTGTGTGCGAACCAGGATTCGGGTAGGCCCGGAAGGAATCGAACCCTCGTAACCTGCGTATAAGGCAAGCGTTCTACCATTGAACTACGGGCCTGAGAGTTGAATTATAACAAATCCCCCGCCCTACTGTCATCCTGAGCGATCAGCGAAGGATCTCCAGATTAAACCTTGAGATTCTTCACTTCGTTCAGAATGACATTTCCTTTGCCAAATCTTTTATATGAGGATTCATACTTTTTATAAGATCAATCTTTTTCTGCCTTGTCCATCCTTTAATTTTCTTTTCCATTTCTATTGCCTGATCTATGTGATTGAATTCCTGATAATACATTAAACGATTAACATTATATTTACTAGTGAATCCTGGAATTAATTTATTCTTATGTTCATAAACTCTCTTTTCTAAATTATTAGTTACTCCTACATAGAGTGTTCCAGTTTTACTGGATAAAATGTAAATGTAATAGCTCTTCAATCTAAAGATTCCTCACTTTGTTCGGAATGACAAAAATTATAGATTTGCTCTTTGACCAATAGAAGCCTCAACTGTTGCTCTATCCCTACCATACCTTAGCTTGGATAACTCCCTTATTGCTTGACCTACTTGAGAGTTAAGCAGTGCTTTCCATTTAGTCATATCTTTACTTGTATCCATAGAAAATGGCACTACTGGCTCACCTTCTACCTGAGTTTTAATATAAACATGTCTTGCTTCAATATTTACCAGATCTGCCTCAGAAAAAGTTGGGGTAAACTCATGCTGTAAGTAATTAGCATCTGTTACTCCCACTCTAAAAGCAATCAGAGTACCCACATTTCCAAAAACAGCATTTTTTAAATCCTCACTAATTTGGCCAATAAATTGATTAGCAACAATTAAATTTAACCTATATTTTCTAGCTTCAGACAAAATCTCAGCAAAGGTTTCTGTAGCAAAGTTTTGAAACTCATCAACATAGAGATAGAAATCACGTCTTTGATCCTCTGGCACATCTGCCCGGGACATAGCAGCAGCCAAAATCTTTGGTACTAAAATTAAACCTAAGAAGTTTGAATTCTCCTCCCCTATTTTTCCTTTAGATAAATTCACAATTAATATTTTTCCCTCATCCATTATTTTCCTCAAGTTAAAAGAAGACTCACTCTGACCAATAATATTTCTCATCATTTTATTAGTCACAAACCTGCCAAATTTAGAAACCGTGTAATCTAGTACTTCAGATTTATGAAAATCAGAAGTCTGGGCAATTTGGTCTGTCCAGTAACGGCGGACAATTGGATCAGCAACTAGTGGCAAAAGTTCCCTAACATAATCTGGATCTGTCATCACCCTGACCACTTCTATAAAAGTAGAGCCAGCTTTACTCATAACTGTTAACATAGCGTTTCTCACTCCATGTTCAAATCTGGGCCCAATAATACCTGTTTTATTTGGATCAAAAAGCTTATACATTAACCCTATTATTGAGGCTACCACAAAGTGTTTTTGTTCCTCTGTAAAAGCCTCTAACATATTCATCCCAAAAGGCCTTTCTATATCTGAAGGGTCAAAATAAATTACATCCTCAGCCCTATTTGGTGGGATTAAACTTAACATTTCTTCTGCTGCATCACCGTGTGGATCTATAAAACAAAGACCTTTGCCAGCATAAATATCTTGCAGCATGAGCGATTTCAAAAGCTCTGATTTACCAGTTCCCGTTCTACCTATGACATACATATGTCTTCTTCTGTCTGATTCACTAATATAAACAGGCCTTGTTTGGCCTCTAAATACACTTCTTCCTAAATATAACCCAGAAGTTGGGATTTTATCTGGGGCAGGGGCTTTTTTAGAAGATAGCCAGGAAATATGTGGGGTTTCCACAGCTTCATTTGGAAAATGGTAAACTGATGCTAACTCATCTGCTGTTAAAACAGGTACCTTTCCAACACGGGGCATATAACGGTAGATAAAATCTGTCATAAAGGACTTCTCAGATCTTGTTTTACCAGCAGTGAATGCATTATATGGACCTGTAAATTGAGCAAAAGCGGTTTTGATATTAGCAAGATGTGCTTTGGCTGATTCAGTTGAGGTTGATGAAACAACTATTCTAATTACAGTTTCAAATCCAGGCTTGGTAATTTTGCCTTCAACTGCTTCTAGTTTTTTAGCATCTGGTGGGGGTTTAGGAGCATCTGGCTTACCAGGATCCTTTTCTTTTTTCAAGAATTCATGGCCTTTTTCTACCCATTCATTATCTGCTGGAGCTATTAACATTTGCACTACAGCTCCCTCCCCTGGTTGCATTTTGGCGAGAGCAGAGGTTAGTGCTGCCAGTGAATCTGTAGGTAGGTCCCTGTAAGTTTTAACTGGTAAATAATCTGCACTTTTTAAAACATACTGAGCATAAGCAGTTTTACCAGATTCTGAAAAAATATTATATTCTGGGACTTCTTTGATCTCAGCATCAGGATATGCTCCATTAATTTGTTTTTCCACCATGTCCTTAATGTGTTTATGGCAGGAAATATAAAACCTAATAGATTCATGTAAAGCTACTATTTCAAAAGAAACATGGGGCTGATGAGTGAAAGCTTTAATCCAACCACCAGATCTTTTTAAAGCTGCAAATGTGGCAAGAAACTGCTCCGCTGCATCTATTTTAATTTCATTACCCCGGGGTACTGTAACTTGGAGCAAAATATACTCCAGTGACTGCTTTTCCCTATCTCTATATTTAATAAAGCCAACAACATATTTCCAAAAATAAATTGCTAAGCCTGCAGAAATTAGCCCCCCAGCTAAAAGGGCAATAATTACCATGAAAATATTTAAGATATCCGGGCCTGCTTGAGTAACTTCCATATTATTTCTCTACTACTTCTTGATCCTTACTTTTTTTCCTCATTAATTTCCCAACTAAAACTTTAAGAGGATTCTTGGATTCAGTAGTTCTAATTTTATCTCCATGTTTTAAATCAGCCTCAGCTATATAACCTAAATCATTAAACCCATGTTGGATATCCTCACCAATTACCATAGCTTTAGCCTGCATTAGATCCTGTGTTTTTTTGATAGGAGTATCACTAGTTGTGGGTTTCACATCCTCAGCCTGCACCGGGTGACCTGCCTGGTTTAGATTATCAGCCACATTTTGAGCATGAGCATCATGCACGTGCTGGGTTGTGACTAAACTTGAAGTGGGCATAAGGTTAGTATACTATACCCCTGTGCCTCTTAAAGTCAA
>Ga0080064_1003279_pt1 | contig 24015 bp, 16 predicted proteins | sample Subgrocontami54m_FD_69260 | JGI IMG/M metagenome (GOLD analysis project Ga0080064, IMG submission 69260) | Subsurface groundwater microbial communities from S. Glens Falls, New York, USA - GMW46 contaminated, 5.4 m (SPADES assembly) (version 2) ...
GGGGCGCGCGGGGGTGGGGGGGGGGGGGGGGGGGGGGGGGGGGCGGGGGCGGGGGAGCTTCGCCCTCGGGCTCGACCGCCGCGCTGTCGAAGCTAAACTCGGCCACGCTGGCCTCGGCGGCGACCTCCATCGCCGGTGGCGGAGCGGTGGCCGCGGACAACTGCTCGCGCAGGGTCGCGAGGTCGGCAGAATCGGGCGCCAGTGCCTCGGCGCGGGCGATACCGGCGCGGGCCTCCTCCCACATGGACTGCGAAAGGTAGAACTTGACCTCCTCGAGGACGTCGGTGACGGTGCCGGCGGCGGTGGCCGCAGCAGCGGCGTCCCTGCCGATGAACTGCGAGGTGGGCTCGGCGGCGGGGGGCTGCTCCTCCGAGGTCATCTGCTCCCATTCGCCGGAGAGATCGATCTCGCGGGCGGCGGCGGGCGTAGCTGGCGGTGCCTCGGTCGCCGCTATATCCATCATGCTGAACTCGGCGACCGCGCCGGCCGCAGCTGCGGGCGGAGTCACGTCCATGGCAAGCTCGGCGGCGGCGGGAGCCGCTGCGGGCGGGGCAGCCGCGGGAGCCGGGGAGGCGGCCGCTGCCGGCGGAGGCATTTCGGCCACCCGCTCCCGGTACTTGGCGGCCATGTCCCCGTACTGCTGGGCCTGGTCCTTGTGTCCGGCCGCGGTGTACACCGCCTGCAGGGTGTCGCAGCACTTGGCGGCGTCGGCGAAGCGGTTGACGCGGGCGTAGAGCGAAGCCAGGCGGTGGTTGAGCTGTCCATCGCGCGGCGCCTTGGGCAGGGCGTCCTCCAGCGGCGGAATGGCCTTGGCCGGCATGTTGTAGGAGTCGAAGAGTTCGGACTCGGTGACCGCCACCTTGACCGCCTCCGCCACCTCCTTGGAATACTCCTGCTCCAGGCTGGGAGCGGCGTGCTCCAACTCCTCCACCATGAAGGCCTGCTCGCCTTGTTCCTTGGAGAGAGGGCGGACGGCGGCATCCTCGCCCAAGCGGGCGACCACCTGCCTGTAGTTCTGGGCATGGATGGGGTTCTCGGGCTCCATGTCCACCAGGCGCTTGTAGAGGTCGCGGCCCTTGGCCAGGTCGCCCGCCTGCACGTAGGCGTGAGCGAGCAATTCCGAAACCTCGGCGGCGTGCGAGGTGTCCCCGGCCTTGCCGTAGAGGCGGTGAACGATCTCGAGCGCCGGAGCGTTCTCCTTGATGCGGCCGAGGCTGGCGTGCAGGGCCTCGAGCAGCCCGGCAGCGTTGGCGGCCAGGAACTTGTCGGCGTGCTGGTCGTAGAGCTGGAGGGCGGCTTCGAAGTCGCCGGCCACCAGCAGGGCTTCGGCGTAGGCGCTGACCCCGCCCGGGTCGTTGTGGACGGTGAGCAGCTTGCTGGCGCAGGCCCCGGCCTCCTCCATGCGCTTCACCAGGAGCAGGGCGCGGAGCAGGGCGCGCAGGCCGTCGGGGCGGGAATCAAGGTTGGGGATCTTCTCCAGGCAGGCGACGGCGGCGGCGCCATCGCCGGCGTCGGCGCAGATGAGGCCGCGCAGCATGAGAGCGTCGCCATTGGCGGGGTCCAGGCTCAGCACCCGGCCCAGCGCCTCGTTGGCGGCGTCGAGGGAGCCCCTGGCATAGAGCGACTGGGACGCGTTCCAGAAAATGTTGCGCGCGTCCTCCTTTTTGCCCAGCTTGATGTAGAGGTCCGCCAGCTTCGACTGCATGGCGGTGTTCTCCGGATCGAGCTCCAGGATCTTCTGGAAGATGCGGGCGGCCGCCTCGGTGTCGCCCGACTTGATGCAGGCGTCGGCCACCAGGACGTAGTGCTGGCGCGCGTCGTTGTACAGGCCCTGCTGGGTGTAGAGCTCGGCCAGCTTCATCACGGTCTCGGGATTGCCCGGGACGAGCTTGGTGAGCTTCTTGTACATGGCGATGGCTTTGACGGTGAAGCCTTCGCTGCCGTAGGCGTCGCCAACTTTCTTGAAGCAGGTGGCGGCCTTGTCGTTCTGGCCGACGCGGCCGTAGAGGTCGCCGATGGTGTTCAGGACGGTGAGGTCTTTGGGGTCCTCTTTGGAGACCTTTTCGTACTCGGTGATGGCGTTCTGGATCTTGCCCTGCTGGACGTACTTCTCCGCCGCCGCCAGCACCTTCTGCTTGTTGAAGCCGAAACCGAGCGCCATAAGGTCGAACCCCGGGGTGGCGCTCCCTCCGGGAAATTACCGCAGAACACCCGGGGAGCCGCCTACGGGAGTGGCCGTAAAGTTAACACAAAGAAAGGCATATGCCCAAGGGGGACCGAGGCCGGTTCTTAGGGGGCCAGCGCCGCCTCCAGGGACATCACCGAGGGCAGGTGGCCGGCGAGCAGTTGCCAGGAGTCTCCGGCGTTGCGCGAGTAGTAGATCTCGCCGCCGGTGGTGCCTACGTAGACTCCGGTCCGGTCACAGGAATCGGCGGTGAGGGCGTGGCGCAGCACCTGGGTATAAACGCCCTTCTGCGGCAGTCCGCGGGAGAGGCGCCGCCAGCTGGCGCCGCCGTTGGTCGAGCGGAAGACGCCCAGGCGTCCATCGCAAATGTAGCGCTTCTCGGAGCCGACCTCGGGGACGACGAAGAGAGTCTCCGGCGCGTTGGGGTCCAGGGTGATGGGAAAGCCGAAGCGCGAGGGCAGGCCTTGGGAGATGTCGTCCCATTGCGCGCCGGCGTCGCGGCTGCGATAGACGCCACAGTGGTTCTGCTGGAAGAGCCAGTCGGGACGCGAGGGGCTCATGTGCATGGCATGGACGCACTGGCCGACCTCGGGATATTTTTCGGGCTGGAAGTCGGCGAGCACTCCCTTATTAAAAGCCTGCCAGCTCTTGCCGTCGTCGTCCGAGCGGAAGCATCCCGCGGCCGAGATGCCCACGTAGATGCGCTTGGGCCGTGAGGGGTCGGGGAGGATGGCGTGCACCATCATGCCGCCGCCGCCCGGGGTCCAGCGCGCGCGCGTGGGATGCTGGGTAAGTCCGGCGACTTCCTGCCAGTTCTTGCCGCCATCGTCGGAGCGGAAGAGGGCGCCGGGATCGGCGCCGCACCACAGGGTCTGGGGCCGCGAGTCGCGGTCGGCGGCGACCCGCCACACGCGGTTGAGATTCAGCTTGCGCTCGGGAGCAAAACCGATGCCGGCGCTCGACTTCCGCCAGGTCTTGCCGCGGTCGTCGCTCACCTGCAGGTCGGGGCCCCACCAACCGCTGTAGACGGCGGCCCACAGGCGTCCGCTGCGCGGGTCGCGGTAGAGGTGGTTGACCTCGCCGCCGGCGAAGAACGGGCCTTCCACTTTCCACTTCCTTCGGCCCAGGTCGCTGCGGAACCGGAAGGCTCCCTTGCGCGTCCCCACCAGCAGATGCACCTCGCGCGCTCGCTTCATCCCGTCCTCCTTGGCCTGCAATCCCGGCAAAAGCTCAGAGCATACCCGGCAGGGAAGCGGGATTCAACCCGGAGCGCGCCGCGCTAGCGCTTCGAGTTCGTTTTGTCGAGCGCGCTTCGTAGCGTCTTGGCGAGCTTCACCGCGTCGTCGTTCGCCCAGAAGTGCATGTAGAACAGCCGCGGCACGTCATTCAATGCATGGCTATGCAAGGCTACGGCTTGAACGCCGTTGTCTTGCAAGATCTCCATAACGGGTCCGACCTCTTTCCAGGTCATTGCGAAGTCCCCGGCAATGGCGGCGCGTCCGTCTCCCGTCGGCTGGAAGTTGATGGAGGTGCCTGCCCCCATCGAGGGCGGCGTATCCATCCCCTCTTCGGTGAGCTTCTCTTTGCGCGGCACGTTGAAATGCAGAACTCCGCCGCTCACTTTCCCGGGGTGGCCCATGATCTTCTCGACCGCGGCCACATCGAAGCCGAGATCGGCGCTTTCCTTGGCGCCACCCCCTCGGGGCTGGGGAATAGGCGTCTTGGTCAGGGCGACGGCTTGCTTGATCGCCTGGGCCAGCTTCACGGGATCGCCGTGCCCGCCCATGTGGATGTACATGACTCTGGGAGATTCGCCGATCAGGTGGTTGTGAAGAGCCGTGATTTCAACGCCCCCGTCCTGCAGGGCCTTCATCACAGGACCGACCTCGTCTTCGGTGAGGACCAGATCGCCCATGACCATCGCGTCGTTGTTGCCGGCGCGGTGGAAAGCCGCCCAAGCGCCCAGGGCAAGGCCGGGTTTGATTTCAGTCCCGCCGACCGTGACGTGAAGGTCCTTGCGCGGCATGTTGAACCGGATCACTCCTTCCGGCAGGTTGTCCCCGGAGAATCCGAACACGTCTTCGACCTCTTTCCATCCAGCGGGGGCGCTGGATTTCTGGCCTCCCTTCGTCTTTGCCTGGGGAGAGGCGGCCAACTGCTGACTGAGACACAAAGCGGACAAGAGCATCAACCAGCGAATCAACTTCATAAGGATTTCCCTTTCGTAAGGTGCGGTGACGGGTTGGAACTGAGGTGAGTCTGTAGTTCAGCATTGTGCAGTGGTCGCTCCTCCGGCGGTTTCAGGTGACGGAAGGAGCGGTACAGCAGCAGGTCATAAACGATCTTCATGCCTCCCCCGAGCACCAGCGGCGCGGAGAACGCCACATGCTGCATCAGCGCTCCGGCAGCCGAAACCGTCACCGCCCAGGCCCCGGTCCGCGTCAGATTGGTGATGCCGCTGGCGTACATGCGCTCATGCGGTTGGACCACCGCCGCTACATAGGACTGCCGCGTCGGAACGTCCATCTCTACCAGGGCCTCGCGCATGAGCAGCAGCGCGGCGGCGATTCGGAAGTTTGGCGCGAGGGGAACAGCGAGAAGGAATAGGCTGGAAGGAAGGTGAGTGAAAACCATGGTGCGGACCAGGCCGATCCTCTTGGCCAGCCAGGCTGCGCCGAGATGGGATAGCCCGTTCAGAAGGCGCACGAGGAAGAACAGCAGGCCCAATTCCTTCTCGTTCACGGCAAAACGATGAAAGAACCAGTAGGCCAGCAGCGCGTCGGCCAGAAATCCGCCACCGGCTGAATCCAACGCAAAGAGAGCCGAAATGCGGCTCACAATGCGTTGGGTGGCCGGGCTGATAGGGCTGCCCGCCAGTTCCAGTCCGGGCGCGGCGCTCGATTCGACCTGCGAATCGAGGAACAGATACAGGGTTGCGCTGGCCAAATTCAGCGCGGTGTAGAAGAGGAATACCCAGCGATAGGCTGGCAACAGTCCAGCTCCGGTCCAATTCTGGATTGCGACCGGCAGAGCTGCCGCCAAAGCGCCGAGCGCTCCCGAAGTGTCGAGGACTACGTTGTACCAGGAGAGCGCCCAGGTGCGGCCTCGATCCGTCACCAGGCCGGGGATGACCGCTTGCTCGACGGCAAATGCCGTGCTGCGGTCCGTGCCCATGCCGTTGAGCATGCAAATGAAGGCCAACGGTATGAGGGCGGACGCGGAGTGGACGAAGGCGAGTCCCAGTCCGCCAAAAGAGGAGACCACAGCAGCCGCGACCAGCACCCGCCGCCGGCCAACGCGCTCGCCGTATCGGCTGGTGGCCGCGGTGGCTGCGGCATTGCCGGCGAGGCCGGCGGCAAGTACGAAGCCGATGGCAGTTGCGCTGAAGCCGGTGCGCGACAAGTAGACGGCGAGCACAACTCCCAGCAGGCCAATGCTCGCGGAACGCAGGAATGCGGCACTGCACAGGAGCGCTAGATTGCGAGACGGCCGCATGGGTTTTCAACTCGGCGAGTGATACAGGCCAGCTTGCGAGCGTAGGCTTTTGGGAAGCAATACTACTAGACGTAGAATGACAGCGCACCGTCAAGGAGGCGCGCATGAGATTGCTGGTTATTCTTTTCGCCCTTTCCGCGGCGGGCGCGGCGCAGGTCGTCAACTTCGATTCCGCACAACCCGGCACCCTGCCGCCAGGCTGGACTCAAGCCGTGACCCACGACGGCGGAGCGCCGAAGTGGGAGGTGCTGAAAGATGACAGCGCGCCGAGCCAACCCCATGTGCTGGCGCAAACTTCCAACCACCCCACTGACGGGCGCTTTCCCCTCGCTATCCTGGACAGGACGAATGTCAGGGACGGCGAGTTGAGCGTAAAGTTCAAACCAATCTCCGGCAGGGTGGACCAGGGCGCCGGAATCGTTTGGCGGTACCGTGATCCAAACAATTACTACATTGTTCGCGCAAACGCCCTTGAAGACAACGTGGTCTTGTACAAGGTGCAAAATGGCCGCCGCAGCTCGCTGGCGCCGAAGGGCACGCCACCGCGCACTTACGGCGTGAAACACAAGGTGCCATCCCGGGTGTGGAGCACTTTGCGAGTGGCATTCAGCGGGCCTCTGTTCACCGTTTATTTCAATGAGGAGAAGTTATTCGAGGTGGAGGATTCCACCTTCCCTGAACCTGGCAAGGTGGGTCTGTGGACCAAGGCCGACAGCGTGATTTATTTCGACGACTTTGACCTGGTTCAAAAGCACTGAGCCCGCGCGCCGGGACCGGGGCCGCGGCGCCCATCTGCTACACTCTCCGCCTGCTTTTTTCCTCCACTCCAATGAGCGATGGGCGGAGCTTTCCGCGTGAGTCGAGCGCTGCCACGAGACGCAGGGGCGAGGACGCCCGTGCCACACAGTCCGTGCGCGGCTTGGGACACCTCATTCTGCTTGGAGTCGTTGGGTTGAACGCGGCAGTGTGGGCGCAGAATCCCACGGCGCAGGCGGGGCCGCCGCCACGGCTGCGGGCGCTGCGCGCCTCCGAGACCATCAAGATTGATGGCCGCCTGGACGAGCCCGCGTGGGCGCAGGCCGACGCAGCCACCGACTTCCGCCAGGAGGAGCCCAACGAGGGCCAGCCGGCCACGGAGCGGACCGAGATCCGCATCCTGTTCGACGATCGCAACCTCTATATCGGCATTCGCGCCTTCGACTCCGACGCCCGCCACATCCAGGCCCGCGACCTGACGCGCGACTCCAGTCTCTCCAACGACGACAAGGTCGAGATCCTCATTGACACCTACCACGACCGGCGCAACGCTTATCGCTTCGCCGTGAATCCCTTCGGGACGCAGCAGGACGCGCTCATCACCGACGAAGGGCGCGACATCAACCGTTCCTGGGACGCGCCCTGGATCTCCGAGGGCCGCCGCGACCCCGCGGGCTGGACGGTGGAGATGGCCATCCCGCTCTCCAACCTCCGCTTCCGCGAGGGCGAGGACACTTGGGGGCTGAACTTCGCGCGCGTCATCCGCCGCAAGCACGAGGAGAGCCTGTGGACGGCGTGGAAGCGCGAGTTCGGCCTGGAGCGGGTGTCGCAGGCGGGCGAACTGGTGGGCGTGGGCGAGATCAAGCGGCGGCGCCTGCTGGAGTTCAAGCCCTATGCCACCGGCGGCTGGCAGGTGGGCATCCCGCAGGTGGGCGAGCCGGGATTCAACGCCGGAATCTTCGGCACCGCCGGGCTGGAGGTGGCCAAGATCGGCATCACGCCCTCGCTGACCGCGGAGTTCACCGTGAACCCCGACTTCGGGCAGACGGAGGTGGACCAGCAGGTGGTGAACCTCACCCGCTTCGACATCTTCTTCCCCGAGAAGCGCGAGTTCTTCCTGGAAAACTTCGGCAACTTCCTTTTCGGACGGGAGGAGATCAACCAACTGTTCTTCACCCGGCGCATCGGGCTGACGGAAGAGGGCGAGCGGGTTCCGCTGGACTACGGCGTCAAGCTCACCGGCAAGCTGGGGCCGTACAACATCGGATTCCTGCAGGTGCAGCAGCGGCAGTTGGGCGACCCGGCGGGCGTCGGCATCCCGCGGCAGCAGTTCACCATCGCGCGGGTGAAGCGCGACATCTTCAAGCGCTCCTATATCGGGGCCATGTTCGTGAACCGCGAGGGCGGGGTGACCCACGCCTACAACCGCGGGGCCGGCGTGGACGCCGAGTTCAACCTCACCGACTACTGGCAGATCAAGGCCTTCCTCATGGGTACGGCCACGCCGGGGCGGCGGTCGCGCTTCCTCTCCGGCCGCATCCAGTCGAACTACGAGACCGACCGCTACCGCCTGATCGCGCTCTTCGAGAGCATCGGGACCAACTTCAACCCGGAGATGGGATTCGCCGAGCGCATCGGCGTGCGGCAGTATTTCGCGCAGGGAGCGTACAAGCCGCGGCCCAAGTTCCTGCGCAAGCAGGTGCGCCAGATGGAGTTCGAGACCCAGCTCGAATACTACGAGGACTCTCGCACCGGGAAGCTGCAGACGCGGCAGGCCGAGCTCACCTGGGGAACGCTCTTCCAGAACAGCAGCCGGCTCGAGGTGCGCTTCCTGCAGAGCACCACCGACGTACTGACCCAGCCGTTCGAGATCCGGCCGGACATCGTCATCCCGCCGGGGGCGTACCACTTCAACCGTCCCTTCGTGGCCTTCGGCAGCGACAACAGCAAGCGCGTCGTGTTCTTCTTTTTCCAACAGTGGGGAAATTTCTATTCCGGGACGCGCTCGGAGAGTGAGGCGAGCGTGACCCTACGGCCCACCGCCCACCTCCTGCTCTCGGTGGCCGACAGCTACAACCGGGTGCGCCTGCCCCTGCCCCAGGGCGACTTCTCCACCAACCTGCTGGCGGGGCGGGCGAGCTACAACTTCTCGCGCAAGCTGCTGACCAACGTCTTCGTGCAGGTGAACTCGGCGGCGCAGTTGACCGCCATCAACGCCCGCCTGCGCTACATCTTCCGCCCCCACAGCGACTTCTTCTTCATCTACAACCAGTCCACGGGAAAAGGCCTGGAGCGGCCTTCGCGCCAGGTGCAGTTCAAGATCACGTATCACTACGGGCGGTAGGTCAATCGTTTTAGCTGCTGGCGGCGGAGGCCATGAAGTTGTGGCCGTTGAGCAGGGAATAATCCAGGATGCGGGCGGCGACGGCAGGCGGCGGGACTCGCTCGATGGCTTTGGCCAGGCGCACCACCTCGGCGTGGCAGAGGACCTGGGGAGCGGCGCGGCCCGCGAGTTCGACCGGTAGAGTCAGAGTGATCTCGATGCGGGCGTGGGCGGGGAGCGCCTGGTCGGCGTGGAAGAGCAGCCCGGAGCGGCTCAGGTTCTCGAGCGCGCCGCTGGACCACTGGTCCTCGCCGGAGACGCGGTAGCGCAGCGGCAGGTGGACGGTGTAGCGCGGCGCCGGTCCGCCGGCGTCGCCGCGGAGGGGCGAGGCCTCCCCGCCCCCGAGCGGCTGGGGGCGCTCCGGCTCCGCCGCGGAGCGGTTCAGCACCTCGCGCACCTTGTGGGTGAGCGCGTTCAGGGTGAAGGGCTTCTGCAGGTACATGACGCCCTCCTCCAGCGTGCCGTGCTGGATGATGGCGTTCTCGGGATAGCCGGACATATAGAGCACCTTCATCTCCGGGCGCCAGGAGAGGCGCTGCCACAGTTCGCGGCCGTTCATCCCCGGCATGACCACGTCGGTGAGCAGCAGATGGACGGGGCCGGGATGGGAGTGGGCGATCTGCAAGGCGTCCTCGCCGGTGGCGGCTTCCAGCACGGAGTAGCCGCGGATCTCCAGAAACTCGCGGGCCACGCGGCGGACGCCCTCCTCGTCCTCCACCAGCAGGACCGTCTCGATCCCTTGGGGATCGGCGGCCAGCGCGGCTTCGGGCTGATGCGTCGCCTGCGCCGGGTCGGCCAGCGGGAGATAGACCTTGAAGGTGGTGCCGCGTCCCAGCTCGCTGTACACCCACACGTAGCCGCCGCTCTGCTTCACGATTCCGTAGACGGTGGAGAGGCCGAGTCCCGTGCCTTTGCCTTTTTCCTTGGTGGTGAAGAAGGGCTCGAAGATGTGGGACTGGGTCTCGGCGTCCATGCCGGCGCCGGTATCGGTGACGGCCAGCATGGCGTAGCGGCCGGGAGTGGCGGGCGGATGCAGGCGCGCGTACTCGTGGTCGAACTCGGCCACGGCGGTCTCGATGGTCAGGCGGCCGCCGCCGGGCATGGCATCGCGCGCGTTGACCGCGAGGTTCATGATCACCTGCTCCAACTGGCTGGGGTCGGCCTTGGCGCGGATGCGCTCCAGGCCGGGGACGATCACCAGTTCCACGTCCTCGCCCACCAGGCGCGGCAGCATCTTGCCCAGGTCGTTGACCACGGCGTTCAATTCGAAGACCTTGGGGGCCAGCACCTGCTTGCGGCTGAAGGCCAGCAGCTGCTGGGTGAGGGAGGTAGCGCGCTGCGCCGCCTTGCGCACTCCCTCCAGGTTGCGTTGCAGGGGATGGGCGGGGCCCAACTCGTCCTGCACCAGCTCGGTGTAGCCGGAGATGACCATGAGCAGGTTGTTGAAGTCGTGGGCGATGCCGCCGGCCAGGCGGCCGATGGCTTCCATCTTCTGCGACTGGCGGAACTGCTGCTCCAGCGCCCGCTGCTCGCTCAGGTTCTCGGCGTAGATTTCCAGGCCCTCGCCGCCGTTTCGCACCGGGCGGCCGGAGAGCCGAACCGTGATTTGTGCGCCGTCCTGACGCTTCCACGCGGCTTCAATCCCGGTGAAGTGCTGGCGCGCCTGGAAGCGCTCCAAGGCCTCGATGTACTGCTCCGGGTCGGCGTAGATGGCGGCGAAGGAGCGCGCCCCCAGCAGTTCGTCCGGAGAAGCGTAGCCCAGCATCTCAGCCAGCGCCGGGTTCACGTCCAGCAGCTCGCCATAGAGATTGGCGCGGCAGATGCCGTAGGGAGCGTGCTCCACCAGGGAGCGGAAGTTGTGTTCGGAACGGCCCCAAGCCTCCTCGGCGTGGCGGCGCTTGTGGATGTCGATGGCCACGCCCAGCACCCGCTCGGGTTCGCCCGAGGGACCGGCGAGCACCTGGCCGCGCAGCGCCACCCACTGGTTGCGGCCTTCCGCATTCACCACCCGGCATTCCAGTTCGTATTCGGAGCGGTCGAGGATGGCCTGCTGCAGTCTCTCGCGCACCGTCTCCCGGTCGTCCGGGTGGATCTGGGCCATCCAGTTCTCGAAAGTCTGGTCGGGGACAGGATGCTTCAGCGCCGTGAGTTCTTCCGCAAACAGCACCTGGCCGGTGGAAAGTTTCCACTCGAAGGCGGCGATGTTGGCGGAACGCTGGGCGCGGCAGAAGATCTCCTGGCTGAGGCGCAGCGCCTCCTGGGTGGAATGCAGGGCGGCCATGAAAGCGCAGATGATGAGGGCGGAGAGCACGAACAGGCCCAGACGGATGGCGTGCTGCTTCTCCAGCGCGGCGGGGCCCGGGGGCGGCAGGACAAACAAGGCGTTGGCCAGGACGCTGGCCACGGTGGCCAGCAGGCCGGCCTTCCAGCCGCCGTACCAGGCGCTGACCATCACGGCCACGGCGAAGAAGACCAGGAAGGGGTCGTCGCTCGCGCCGTGGAGCAGCAAGGTGGCGGCCAGAGCGGCGCCGGTGGAGGCCAGGGCCACGGCATAGCGCTCCCGTCCCGAGCCGCGGGGAGGAGTCAGCGCGCTCTCCGATGCCGCCCGACGAAGCAACATTCCTGCCGGCCTCATGCTGCGGAAGATGCTAGCCCGCCCATTCCTGGGAGCGGTAATTACCGAGGTCTAGTGGACGATGTCCCCAAGGACAGGGGCGAAAGTGCTGCCGCTAAGTGGCTTTCCGGCAGGCGGTTGGAGCTACTAATAAGGATGGTGCCCAAAGACTTACTTGTTAACCTTCGAGGTGGCGTCCTAGAATCGGCGGGACGGCAACGCTGCGAGAGCCGGGGGCGGAGGGGTGCGCCGCGGGCCTCGAGTAGCGAAAGGGGCACTCACGGGGTGCGGATCGAAGAGACATTCGCGGCGGACGTGCACAACATCGAGCCCATGGTGCAGCGGGTGATGGACCTGGCGCGCGAGCTGCATTGCGACGAGGGCAAGGACATGGAGATCGGCCTGGCGCTGCAGGAGGCGCTGGCCAACGCCATCGTCCACGGCTGCCAGAGCAATCCCTCCAAGACCGTCACCTGCCGGGTGGAGTTTCCCCAGCCGGCGGAGATGCTGATCGTGGTGCGCGACTCCGGTCCCGGCTTCGAGCTCAAGGAGGTCCCCGACCCGCTCTCCCCCGAGGGGCTGGAGTCGAACCACGGGCGGGGAATCCAGCTGATCCGCGGCTTGATGGATGAGGCGCACTACGAGCGCGGCGGCACGGAACTGCACATGAAGGTTCTGCTGCAGGGCGGTCAGCCGCGGTAGGTGAGCTCAGGGTTGACGATCATCTTTTTTTGGGGACCTTGACCACATACATGTGCGATTGCACGGGAGCGTTGCCTTTGCCGAAGCAGTAGCCGGCGAGATGGCAGCCACACAGGGCGCATTCGCCCACGCATCGGGGACACAGCACTTCCCACACGCCGGGCTCGAGGCGAATGCAGGGGACGTGCTTCTTACATTCCTCGCAATAAAAGTAGTCCGTCTTCTCCTGCAGTTCTTCGAGCATCATCGGGCTTCTCCTTAGAGCTGGCGGCTCGGCCTACCAGGTATCCTCCCCGCCGCCCTTCACAGTGAAATGACCCTGCAGATTTGCGTGGTCCCGGCTACACACTTGCCAGCACAGAAACAGCAGCGAACCGCTGCGTCGCGCGTCGAATTCCAGGTCCACGGTATGGCCCGCCGGCACATCCACCGGACCCAGCCTCAGGGCGGGGACGGCGAAGCTGTGCAGCACGTCGGCGCTGCGCAGACGCAGGACCACGTGGTCCCCTTGGTTGAGCGGTATCGCTTCCAGCCGGACCGGCGTTCTGCGCCAATAGTTTTCGCCCATCACCTCTTCGCGGGTCCAGATGCCTCCGTTGGCAACGGCCGTGAGGGTAAAGATTCTTGAGTTCGGAGGGTAGTGATGGGGCAGGGTTACAGCCCGCCAATGCCAAAGCAGCAAGGGTACGCCGACCAGCACCACAACCACCGCCAGGACGCCGCCCGTCTCCTTCCATTTCATAGATAGTGTCATGCCGTCACCCGACAAAGAGTTTCAGGAACACCACCGTCACGCCGATCAGCAGGACCGTAGGAGGCAGCAAACTCCGCTGCAGCTGACGAGCATCAGAAAAGATTCCGCTTCCTACCTTGTGCAGAGCGCGCACGCCATAGTAGAAGCCGCACAGCAGGATGGGAACCTGGAGGTAGGGCACCCACTCCGGCCAGAGCGGCTTCCAAGGGAAATTGGCCGTTCCAAACAGGTCCATTCCCCATCCCATCGGGTCGGAGCTGACCGAAATGATGTAGGAGCCGTTAACCATGAGCAAGGGAACACTGAAGGCGATCCAGGCCAGCAACCCCATGGGCACCAGCGCGTATCCGTACTTAAGGAAGAGTTCCTTGGTGGGGATGGCCTCAGCCCCCGCATACCACTTCGCCAGTCGAATGGATACGTAGTAGAGAGCGGGGAATATCCCCAGTGCCAGCAATGCCTGTGCCAACGCGTACAAGCCGAAGCCGCCCCAGTTCCGCACTTCCGAGACATTGGCCCAATCTTTGAAAACGCTCCAGGGACCCAGGAGCATGACCGAGTAGGTGAGCGCCAGCACCAGCATGATGCTGGCCTTCCAAACTTCGTCGTAGCCCCGCAAACCCACATCACTCAGAGCAAAGGGCCGCACAAACAGCGAGATGTTGTCGTTGGGGCAGCTTTTGACGCATTCAAAGCACAGGCCGCAATAGTTGTTGCGGTCCAGTTTGCCCATGTAGACGTTCCAGGGGCACGCCCAACCCTTCTCGCTGCCGCGAATGCAGGCTTTGGACGTGCACTTCAGGCATTCGTCCTTGTCGGCGGAGCGCAGCTCCAAGGTGGACGTCATGGCATAGAGACTGAGAAACCCGCTGATGGGACAGACGTAGTTGCAGAACGTACGCAAGCGGTAGGCCATCGCCAAACCGGTCGCCAGCAGGAACAGAAGCCCAAACACGAGTGCGCTCACGATAGGGCGGGTCACCAGCAGGGCGCTGAAGGTGGCCAGGAACAGAAACCCGATGTTCTGCAACCAGATGTTGCTCAGCTGTTTGGGCCAGCGCTTGTGCAGTCCTGAGAAAGCATTCATCGTCCCGGGACTGTTGCCAGACCGCACCCGGATGACGGAGCGGCGCTGGAGCCAGTCTCCGAAGAAGGGCAAGGGGCAAACCGTGCACCAGATGCGGGAGGCGAAGGGCATGAGCAGCGCGATCAACAAGAACCACCACAGGATCCACACGAAGACAATGATGATGTTTCGGTTGCCGACCGGCGTGCCGAAGACGCCGGCAATCAGGAAGAAATAGAACATGAACAGGTTGGGAAGGATGAGCAGGAACTGGAAGCTCCGCATCCGCACCAAGCGTTTCATCCAGGGCCAGCGGGCGAACAGGTCGAACCGCCAGGGTCGTTGCTGAACCTGGACGGGGGGAGTCGCCTGGACGGGAGCGGTTACGGTCGCCATTACCGAACCTCCAAGTCAGATCCCTTAGCGCCACGCCGCTGCGCCAGTTTCTCCTTCAGCAGGCGGACATGGGTCTCCTCGAACTCCGCTAACTCCTGATAGGCGCTTCGCAATTCAGGGTCTGGGGTGCGTGCCACTTCCTGGCGATAAAACTCGCGCGCCTCTTGCTCCGCGCGCAGGCCGATCTCCAGTGCCTCCTCGATGGTCATGGAGTCAAAGATCATGGCCTCGGGATCATTCAAATCCGGAGCCTCGATCACTTCCTTTGGCTTCTCTATGGCAGTAGGCACAGGACCGAATCGCTCACCGTAACGCTGTTGGAGTTGGGCGCCATGCTGCTGTTCCTCCTCGGCCATCTCCCGGAAAAGAGCGCTTACCGAATCGTCGTAGCCTTGGAAGAGCTGCGCCAAAGATTCATAGACTGCGGCGTTGCGGGCCTCAATCTGAATGGCGCGCAGCAGAACCTCGAGGCTTGCATTGGCGGCCTTAGCGTGCACGATGGCCCTCCTGCTCCTCGCGGCGGATCATCAGCAGCATCGCTGCTCCCAAGCCGATCAGCAGGCCCACGGAAGTCGAGTAGAGATAGTTCGGACTAACAATCAACTCTCCCTGCATGAAGGGGTGCATGTAGCCGCAGGTTGTGGAACAGCGGTAGCGGAACTTGCCGGAACGATTGGCGACAAACGTGATCTCCTCTACCTGCTCATATTTCTCTCCCTGCGAAGGCCGGCGCATCCAGAAACTGGGGTCCTCGGGACGCACCCTGGCGTCCAGGTCATAACCCTCCAGATAGAAGCCATGGGTCACGTCCTGGGCCACCAGGCGAACGTGCACCCGGTCTCCCCGGTTCACCCGCAGGATGGGCGGGTCATACCCGTACTTGCGGGCGGTGATGGTAAAACTGCGCTCCTGCGGAGGCGGGACTCCCCAACGCACCCACAGAAAGCCCGCCAACCCTCCCAGCAGCAGCAAGGCTCCCAGCGGCAAGTAGCGGCGGATCCAGTTCATTCCTTCTCTCCTTGTCTACCGGAGTGGCCGTACGCTGGCTAAAAGCTCACGGTCACAGTGCCGTTGGCCGCGACCTTCACGTTCTGCTTCTTGATCTTGTCGGCGTACCAAGCTTCGAGGACGTAGTCTCCCGCGGGCACATTGGCGATATGGAACTTGCCGTCTGCCCCTGGCTTCGAAAAAAACGGGTTCTGCAGCACCAGGATGTGACCCTCCATCTCGGGATGCACATTGCACAGGAGGGTGACCTCACCCAGCTTGTTGAATGTGTGCTCGCGCACGCCGCCTTTGCCGAAAGTGCCCAGATTGAATTCCTCCGCACCGATGCCGAACACGTTGTGCTGCAAATCGTCGCCGTTGCGGAACTCCACCGTAGTGCCCTTCAGCACCGGCAGGACATAGGGCAAGAACATCTTGCCGCGCTGGTCCATCTGAGCCCGGCCGGCGGCAAAGTTGCCCGCGACGGTTTGCAGATACACCACAGCCTGCTCCGGCTTGGCCACGCCGATTGTGCCCGCGATGTCCCCTGCGACTGCAGAGGGAACGTATGCCATCAGGCCGAAAAAGGTCACGAGCAGCAGCGTGCGCATCGTCTTTGGCATGGTGCTCATCCTCCTGTGCATCGGGAGAAAACCCTCACCCCGCGAAGGTCCCTCACCCGGTTCGTGAGGCTCACTGTGGCATACGGACGGAGGGGGAACAGTGACTCCCATCACCGACGAGGGTGATGTGCGTCATTGACTCTATGGATTCTGACGAAAGAGAATCCCGACAATTTCCGGGATGTGGAATGGGGTCCGATACTCACGCACAGGAGGTACTGGTATGCAGCGCATCACTCGTGTCGGCGTATTTCTGGTAATCTTTGCGGCATTGTTCGGGGCCACGTTCATTCTTCCGCCGAAAGCCAAAGCCATACCCGCGTTCGCGCGGCAGTATCAGACTTCCTGCGCCACTTGTCATTCGAACTTTCCCAAGCTGAACGATTTCGGCAAGGCGTTCAAGGACGCGGGGTTCAAGTTTCCCAAAGACGATGAGATCTTCATCAAGGTTCCGCCTTTGATGCTGGGGGCGCCAGCGCAAAAGAAGCTCTGGCCGAAAACCATATGGCCAGGCTCGATTCCGGGAACCTTCCCCATCGGAATGCGCTTTAACACCTTTTTCCAGGTCACAGGCAGAAAAGCGAACCGGCTGAATAGCATCCTCAGCGGCCCCGGGGTCGTTCCTCCGTCCTTTATCCCGCGAACGGATTTTCAGACCGGCCTCCTCGCCATCTTCACCGCCGGGAACTTCGGCAGCGACATCGCCTTTTGGGTGGACGAAGACCTTAGCGTGGCCGGTTCCAACGCTGACGGCGGGCTGGGCGACGGATATCTGAAGTTCGTCAACATCGGTCGTTTTCTAAAGCTGCCCAAGGATTCCCTTAGCCTGCGTGTGGGTCAGTTCGAGTTGGACCTGCCCTTCTCCCAGGCGCGCAGTTACAACCTCAGCTCCTGGGACATCTACGAACAAGCCAACGTGGGCGCGATGAATGCGCTCTTCCCGCAGCAATTCGTGAGCAATGCCTTCGCGTTTTCTGAAGCCAGTCAGGGGGTGGAGATCAGCGGCGGCCACACCTATGGCGGCTATCACTACTCTTTGGCCATCGTGAATCAGAATACAAGTGGGGTCACCGATCCTGGCACGTTCGCGCCCTCCACCTCCGCCTTTTTCTCAGACGCGAATTTCAAAGACTTTTATGGCCGCTTCGCCTACCGCTTCAACCTGGACCGGGACCAGGAGAGCCGCAAGGCCGTCCAGGCCGCCGGACCCAGCGGTCCGCGGGACCACAGCTACCTCACCTTGGGGACCTTCTACTTCTACGGCCGTTCCGTGCAGCGGGTTTCGGGCCTCGTTCCCATCACCTTGGTCCCAACCGTGCTGACGGCGCGCGAACCCTTCTACCGCGTGGGCGGAGACTTCAATTTCAACTACCGGAAGTTCAACCTGTATGGCCTTTTCATGCACGGCCGCGATCACAATCTGTTGCCCAACGGCCTGCCGCCTACAGGTTTCCTCCACGGCGTTCCCGCGACCTTCAGCGGCGGCTTCCTGCAAGCGGACTACATGCCGCTGCCGTGGATCATGACCATCATGCGGTACGACGCCGTCAATTCTCAGGCCGATCGCATTAACGGATTGCCGCCGAATTGCTGTGGCCCCAGTCCCTTCAAGGCGACGCGCAACCGCTTCACGCCTGGGGTGCAGTTCCTGATCCGCGCCAATATCAAGGCCTTGTTCGAATACCAGATCCGGCCGGGACAGATCGTCTTGGACCCGGTCAGTGGACTGCCGACCAAACCGACCCGGGTCAATACGGCGGTCTTTGGCCTGGACTTTGTGTACTGAGCTCGCGAGCGTAGGGAGCGGGATTGTATGCGAACAGCGAATCTGCTGCTGGCGGTTTGTTCGTGGATGGGCGCGGTTCCGGCTGTGGCGCAGATTCAGGCGCCCATCCAGATCGACGATGAGGGGGCGCAGAACCTGCAGGAGAAGTATCTGCCCGAGTTGAAGCAGGTGGCAACAGAGCTACAAGCGCACAAGTTCCCCTACCCGTTCTATTTCAGCCGCACCTTGGATGTAGATGAACAGGAACAGCGCCGTTTGGAGCCAGGCTCAATTGGCTTTGGGAGATACGAGAACGAATTCGTGCTGGAGGCGACGGGGAACTATTATGCCGCCTACTCGGCGGAGTTGATGGACGGGAACCAGCGTGCACGCCAGACCTTCTTTGATGTCGTTCTCCCCATCCTGAAGGCGATGGTGCCCCGATTCCAAAGCAACGAGAACGTTGCCGCCTTCGCCTTCGAGATCTCGCATCACGTTCGACGCAAGGTCCTTGGGGTCTCGACCGAGGGCCCGGAAAACGTCACGCTGATTATCCCGCGCGCGGTCGCGCAGCGGTTGGTGGAGGCGCAGAACGCAGAGCAGCAAGAGCATGCGATCCTGGAGTCACAAGTCCTCCGCAACGGCGAACCGAGTTACCTCTGGCTCGTGGGAGATCCGCCTCCCGGATGGGAAAAGCGCCAAAAAGAAAGAGAGAGGGAGGCGAAACAGGCTGCCCCGCAATTGTCCTTGGGAGGAGGGACACAGCCTGCACCGACGGTTTCCCCGCGTCTGCTGAATGCGCCCCCCATGCCTGCCAGAATCATCTCTCAAGATACGTTGAACGACTTGCAGAGCTCCCACCAGGAACTGTTCGGCCGTCTCACGCGCGAGCTGGACTCGCAAGCTCACTTCGCTGCGTACGCTCCTCCGACATTCGTTGCTTTTCACCAGGGCGTCTACCTCCAGCTTTCCATGACCACGACGCTCGACCCGACTACGAAAGGATCGCAGTACAAGCTGGCCGCGCTGGCCTTTGACTCCCACGTATCGCACCTGATACGAGCGGCAGTCTCGTACTTCGACGAGGACCGGAGTTTCGACGGGATCGACTTCAGCACCAGCGTGCGCACCACCGGAGCAGACGGAACACCGGCCTCGGAATCCGTCGAGTTCTTCTTCCCGCTCTCGTCGCTGCGCTGTTACCTGCATTACGACTGCACCGGCCAGCAGCTCATCGATTCTGGCTACGTTCTCATCAATGGAGAGCGCATCGGGCTGAACCTGCAGAGCGCCGAGAGTACACACTAGGGAAAAGGGCCGTTGGGATAGACCCAGCGATCTTCCAATGAGTCTATGAGCCGCGGTAGGTGAGTTCGACGATGGTGACATCGTCGCTGAACGGGTGTCCCTTACAGAATTCCTGGACGGCGGCGAAGATGTTGTCAAAAGCCGAGCCCGTGGCCGCCGCCTGCTCCATGCGCTCGTCGCCGAAGAAATCGTGCTCGGGATCTTCGGCCTCGGTGACGCCATCGGTCACCAGCACCAGGCGCTCGCCGCTCTCCATCTGCCCCGTCGCTTTCTGGTAGGCCGCTTCGGCCAGCAGGCCCACGGGCACGTTCGATTCCTCCAGCCGGCGCACGCCCTTTTGGCCCACTATCAGCGGCTGCACGTGGCCGCAGTTCACGTACTCGAGGCCCCCCTTGGGGTCGAGCCGCACCAGGAAGGCGGTGACGTATTTCTCCAGGTTCTTCGAGCACAGGAAGCCGTTGACCGCCGCCGCGATCTCGTCGAGCGGCGTCCCCGCCAGGAAGTGGGAGTGCACCATGCCCTGGACGATGGAGGCCAGCATGGCCGCCGGGATGCCCTTGCCGGAGACGTCGGCCACCACCACCGAGACCCCTTCCTCGGTGCGCACCAGATCGTAGAAATCCCCGCCCGACTGCTTGCAGCAGATGTTCTTGGCGTTGATGCTGACGTAGGGGATCTCCGGGATGTTCATGGTCATCAACTGCTGCTGGATGGTGGCGGCGATGGCCAGCTCCTGCTGCTCCAGGCGGGCGGTCTCCTCGGCCTGCACCAGGCGCGCGTTCTCCACCAGCGAGGCCGCCTCGTTCGCCATGGCGTCCAGGATGTCCTGGCCGACCTTGGAGATGTCCTTGGAGGCGAACTTGCTGTCCAGATAGAGCACGCCGGAGATGTCGGCCCCGGCCTGGGCGTCCGCCTTGGCCTCCTTCTGGCCGATGTGCTTCTTGCGCAGCGGGATGCAGATGACGGTGCGCAGCTCGTGCGCCACGATGCTCTTGTGCTCGGCCAGGTCGAGCGACTTGGTGGTGTCGGTGATCAGGAAGGAGGAGTCGGCGATGGCCGCCTGGTTCAGGATGGAGCGGGAGATGGTGTTCTCGTCGCGGAGCGTTTGTCCCTTGGCGTTGCGCCCCGCCGCCAGGTTCAACTGCCCGGTGGCGTTCTTGAGGAAGACGTAGCCGCGCTCGGCCCCGGTGAGCTTCAGCGCCGCCTCGATGACCGTGGCCAGCACGTCGTCCAGCATGCGGGTGGTGTTGAGCTTGTGCGCGGCTTCGAGGAAGAGCGAGAGCTTTTCCAGGTCGGAGGCGCCGCGCTTCACCTCCACCGCCGCGATCTGGCTGAGGAAGTCGTGGGCGGCGGTGCTGCTGGCGGCGGAGTCGGGATCGAAGATCACGTAGGCGCCGCCGCGCAGCGCGCCGAAGAACAGCTGGTCGCCGGGCTTGAGCGGGTGCCGCGTCACCTTCTCACCGTTGACGAAGGTGCCGTGGCGGCTCTGATGGTCCACCAGCCAGTACTGGCCGTTCTCCACCACGATGCCGGCGTGATTGCGCGAGACGTGCCCGTCGGCGATCACCAGATGGTTGTCCTTGTTGCGGCCCACGGTGAAGGGAGTGGTGTCCAAGGTCATGGTCCGCTGCATCGTGCCCTCTACCACCACCAGGATGGGCGCCGTGCCCGTGGGACTCGCGGCAGGGATGGATGCGACGTGGCCGACGGTGGTGTCAGACGTGGACATGAGGGCTGAGGACGAAAAGAAAGACTACACCAACGGTGGGGAACCCCTCAACCCAGCGGTGAGGGGATGCTGGCCCGAAGGGCACGGCTCAAAGACCCGTGCCTGCACGAGTATAGGGTTGCATAGGCCCCGCTCTCTGAGCCGGGCACGCCGCTCAGGGCGCCGCGGCCGCCTCCAGGGCGGGAATCTCCTGCTTGCGGATCATGTCGTTGAGGGCGGCGACGTCGCTGGAATCGATCTGCTTCCAGGCCGCCAGTTGCACGTCCAGGCGCTGGCTCAGGTGGTCGAAGACCTCGAACACCTGCTTGGGCGGCAGGCCGTCGGCCGACTCCACGCTGGAGCGGAAGGAGTCGAACTGCTCGTTGAGCATGCTGGGATATAGCAACGTGCCCTCCGAACTCTTCATCTTGATCTGGATCAGCTCCTGCTCCACCGCCGTCATCTTCCTGTCGAGCGCGGCGGCGGCTTCCAGGACTTCCTTGACGCCGGGCTGGGCGCTGGCCTGCTCGCCGAGACGCTTCTTCAGGATTACCAGTTGCGCCCGCAGGTCGCGGATCTGATTCACCGCCTGGTGCAGGTCGTTGATGCGCTCGCGCACCTTCATGGCCAGCTCGAACTGGCGGCGCAGGCCGGCGTCCGCGGCCTTGACGCGCGGGTCGGGCTTGATCTCGAGCGCGCCCCTCTGGCTCTTGCCGCCCACCGTCATCTTCACCTGATACGTCCCGGGCAGGACCAGCGGCCCTTGGGGACCGTTGCCGCCGTAGAAGGCGCCGGGAATCTCCACCGGAGACTGGTAGCGCAGGTTCCAGGCAAAGCGGTTCATGCCCGCCTTGGCGGGAATGGTCTCCGGCGGCTTGGAGAGGTCGGGCCACTCCGGCGGCTGCTCGCTCTTCTTCTGCTCCTTGCTGGAATACTTGCGGACGAGATTTCCCTGCGAATCGAGGATTTCCAGCGTGACCTCTTCGGTGGGCTCGCTCTTGAAGTAGTAATCAAGGATGGCGCCGCCGGGCGGGTTCTCGCCCACCGGACGCCGCTTGTCCACCCAGTCGAGGGTGCGCAGGCGATAGGCGGCGGCGGGCGCGTAGAGCGCGAAGTCCGCGGAGGCGGCCTGGTCGAGCTGGCGCAGCGGCGTGACGTTGTCGAGGATCCAGAAGGAGCGGCCGTTGGTGGAGGCCACCAGATCGTCGCCCTTCACCACCAGGTCGGTGACCGGGGAGTTGGGCAGGTTGAGCTGCAGCGGCTGCCAGTGCGCGCCGTCGTCGAAGGAGACGTAGGCGCCCAGCTCCGTCCCGGCGTAGAGCAGGTTCTTCTGCTTGGGATCCACGCGCACGGCCCGCACAAACGCCCCGTCGGGGATGCCCGTGGTGATCTTGGTCCAGGTCTTGCCGAAGTCCGAGGTCTTGTAGGCGTAGGGGCGGAAGTCGTCGAGCTTGTGGCGCTCCACGGCTACGTAGGCGGTCCCCGCGTCGAAGGTTGAGGCATCGATCTGGCTGACCAGCGACCACTCGGGCATGCTCTTGGGCGTGACGTTCGCCCAGGTCTTGCCGCCGTCCTGGGTAATGTGGATGAGCCCGTCGTCGGTGCCCGCCCACAGCAAGTCTTTCTTCACGGGGGACTCGGCCAGGGAAAACACCGTGTCGTAGTACTCGACGCTGGTGATGTCCAGGGTGATGGGCCCGCCCGAGGGCTGCTGCTTGCTCTTGTCGTTGCGCGTGAGGTCGGGAGAGATGGAGGTCCAGCTCATGCCGTGGTCGGTGCTCTTGAACACCATCTCCCCGGCGGTGTAGAGCACGTCCGGGTCGTGCGGTGAGAGCAGCACGGGCTCGGTCCACTGGAAGCGGTGTTCGAGCTCCGCGGCGCCGCGTCCGGCGGTGTCGAGCGGCCACACGGTGATCTCCTGTGCCTGCTCGCTGCGCTTGTCCAGCCGGGTGAGGCCCCCGGTGTAGGCGCCGGCGTAGATGATGTTGTGGTCGCGCGGGTCGGGAGCGATGTAGCCGCTCTCGCCGCCGCCCACCTCATACCAGTCCTGACGGCCGATCACGCCCTCCTCGCCGCGGCTGGCGATGCCCACCGTGGAGTTGTCCTGCTGCGCCCCGTAGAGCCGGTAGGGGAAGTGGTTGTCCACGGCCACGTGGTAGAACTGCGCCGTGGGCTGGTTGTCCTGGCGCGTCCATGTCTTGCCGCCGTCGGTCGTGATGGTGGCGCCGCCGTCGTTGCCGTTGATGATGCGCCGCGGATCCGTGGGATCGATCCACAGGCCGTGATGGTCGCCGTGCGGCGCCGGCAGCAGGGTGAACGTCTTGCCGCCGTCGGTGGAGCGGAACAGGCCCGTGTTCTCCACGTACACCGTGTCCGCGGACTTCGGATCAGCGAAGATGTGGCTGAAGTACCAGGCGCGCTGGCGGTAGCGCTCGTCGTCGTTGATGCGGGTCCAGGTGTCGCCGCCGTCGCCCGAGCGGTAGATGCCGCCCTCCTCCGCCTCGATCAGCGCGTAGACGCGGTTCGAGTCGCCGCCCGAGACCGTGACCCCGATGCGTCCCCAGATGCCCTTGGGCAGGCCGGCGCCGTCGTTGCTTCCTAGGCGCTTCCACGTGCTCCCGCCGTCAATGGATTTGTACAGGCCGCTGCCCGGGCCGCCGCTCGAAAGGCTCCAGGGCGTGCGCACCACCTCCCACAGCGAGGCGAACAGCACGTGGGAGTTGTTGGGATCGAAGACCACGTCAATGCCGCCGGTCTTGTCGTTGAGGTAGAGGACTTTTTCCCAGGACTGACCGCCGTTCGTGGTGCGGAAGATGCCGCGCTCGGCGTTGGGGCCGTAGGCGTGTCCCAGGGCGGCGACGAAGGCGACGTCCGGATTTTTCGGATCGATGATGACGGCGCCGATGTGGCGCGAGTCCTTCAGGCCGACGTTCTTCCAGTGCTTGCCGGCGTCGGTGGATTTGTAGACGCCGTCGCCGTAGGAGATGTTGCCGCGGATGCAGGCCTCGCCCGAGCCTACATAGATGACGTTGGGATCGGATTCAGCCACCGCGATGGAGCCGATGGAGGAGACGGCCTCTTTGTCGAAGAGCGGAGTCCAGTTGCCGCCGCCGTCGGTGGACTTCCACACCCCTCCGGCCACCGCGCCGAAGTAATAGGTGTTGGGCTGGCCCGCCACGCCGGTCACCGCCAGTACCCGCCCGCCGCGGAAGGGCCCCACCAGCCGCCACTTCATGCCCTTGAACCGGCTCTCGCTGTACTGCTGCGCCCCGG
>Ga0080064_1003280_pt1 | contig 23997 bp, 18 predicted proteins | sample Subgrocontami54m_FD_69260 | JGI IMG/M metagenome (GOLD analysis project Ga0080064, IMG submission 69260) | Subsurface groundwater microbial communities from S. Glens Falls, New York, USA - GMW46 contaminated, 5.4 m (SPADES assembly) (version 2) ...
GACGTGATTTTCGTGCCGGCAAAACGCGCCTGCTGCCGCCCGCGCGCGACACTGACGCGCCCGCGAATGGCGGCCGACGATTCTCCCGGCTGCGACGCGCGCAATTCCGTCAGGGAGAGGGCGGGCGCCTCGATGTGCAGGTCGATGCGATCGAGCAGCGGGCCGCTGATCCGCGAGCGGTAACGCTGGATCTGCGTCGGCGTGCAGCGACACTCGTGCTTCGGGTCGCCGAGATACCCGCACGGGCAGGGGTTCATCGCCGCCACGAGCATGAAGGCGCAGGGCAGCGTCACTTTGCCGGCGCTGCGGGAAATCGTCACGTCCCCGTCCTCCAGGGGTTGCCGCAGGACTTCGAGCGCCGAGCGCTTGAATTCCGGCAGCTCGTCGAGGAACAGCACGCCGTGGTGGGCGAGGGATATCTCGCCCGGACCCGGGATGGTGCCGCCGCCGAGAAGGGCCACATCGGATACGGTATGGTGCGGCGCCCGAAACGGCCGCACGTACCAGGTCATCTCGCCGCTGATCGTCCGGCCGGCGGCGGAGTGAATGCTGAGGATTTCCAGGTACTCGTCGGGCGTCGGCGAGGGCATGATCGACGGGATGCGTTTCGCGACCATCGATTTGCCCGAACCCGGCGGGCCAATCATCAGGAGATTATGGTTGCCCGCGACCGCGATCTCGACCGCACGGCGCACCGCCTGCTGGCCCTTGATCTCCGCGAAATCAGCCTGGCCGTTCTCGCCATCGGGCGGTGGCTGGCGCAGCGGACGGCGCGCCGCCGCCGGGTCGAGCGGCGTCAGCTGGATTTCGCCGGCGAGAAACCGCACGGCGCGATCGAGCGAGTCGACCCGGTAAACCGCAACGCCTTCGACCAGCGACGCCTCCTCGGCTGAAACCGCCGGGAGCAGCACGCCGCGCTTGTGCAACGAGCGCGCGAGCCGCGCCATCGCGAGCGCGCCGCGCACCGGCCGCGTGGCGCCGGACAAGCTGAGCTCGCCCGCGATCAGCCAGTCGCCGAGATTCTCGGCATAAAGCTGTTTCGTCGCGGCGAGGATGCCCAGCGCGATCGGCAAATCGTAAAACGGACCCTCCTTGCGCAGGTTGCCGGGCGCGAGGTTGATGGTGGTGCGCGTGCGCGGCGGCCGGAATCCGCTGTTGCTCAGCGCGGAAAAGACGCGGTCGTCCGATTCCTTCACGGCCGCGTCCGGCAATCCGACCAGAATGAGCTTCGGTTCGCCCGCCTCGCCGGCGTTCACCTCGACATGCACGATCTCGGCGTCGATGCCCTGCAGGGCGGCAGACGCAATCGTGGCGAGCATGTCCGCAGCATCGACGGACTTGCCCTGGCCGGCGACGATTATTTGGCCGAGACCGTCATGCGACTGCTGGCGCTGGCGATCGTCGGAACGGCGGCGTTGCGCCGTCGTATTTCGGCAATATTACGCTCGACGGCTTCCAAATACAGATTCGGCCCATGCGGGTACGGCCGCGCGAGAAAGCGGTACATCGCCTGGAAGTCCGACTCCAGCTTGCGCAGGACGAATTTCTGCCAGAACTGCGGCGTGCGTTCCTTCAGATCGGCGGCGGACTTGAACGCGCGGCGGCCCGCCGGCAGATGGATGAAATCGTCCGACTCCTTGAACTCGCTGTACAGAATCTCGAGTTCGTCGGGATAATCCGCGGCCGCCATCTGGCCGAGGTAATCCGCCGTGGCCAGGGCGCAACCGATGACGCGCTCGACCGCCTCGCGGAAATGCAGCCGGCTGATTTCCTTCGTCGGGCCGGTGCAGTTGATCGCGCCGAGCACCGCTTCGACTTCGTGATCGCTGGCGCCGAGCGTCGGCAGGTACGACGCCGCAAACGCGCAGCTGCGCAGCACGTGGCAAAAGGTGTATTTCGCGCCGGTGCCGGCGGTATCGGAACGGAGTTTGAGATAACCGGCGTCGTGCAGCAGCACTCCCGACATCCCGAGTTCGAACTGCCGCGCATCCACGTGCGGCTCGACGCCCGCGCCATGGCGCCCTTCCAGCAGCAGGGTCAGGCACACCGTGGCCTGCAGCGTGTGCTCGAGGTCGTGGTACTTTACGTCGATGGGGGCGTAGTCCGGATTCTTCCCGGTAAAGAGCTGCTCGATGTCGCGGAAAAGCGTCCGGAGCCAGGTCAGGCTCGCGTTCGGATACATCTGCGCGAACTTGTCCTCGACGAACGCCTCGACGGCTTCGGCATTCTTGGTGTCAACCGGTGGGAAAGTCGGCATCGCGTGGGTGGGTGAAAAACCGGCGTGGCGCGGAGCGGGATCCGCGCGGCATGCGTTGCAGCGATTAAGAATTTGCCGAACGCACCGGCAAGCCCAAAGCTGGCACCTTCCTACGGATCATGATCGCGGGTATTACGGGCGGGCTGGGGTGCGGCAAATCGACGGTGGCGCGTGGACTGGAGCGCCGCGGGTTTCGCCGGCTCGACTCCGATCAAATCGTGCGCGACCAGGTCCTGCTCGAGCCCGCCGTCGTGGCGGCAATCGCCGCGCGTCACCCGGACGGAGTCGTGGCGGCCGGTCGCGTCAATCGTCCGGCCCTGGCCGCGCGGATTTTTGCCCACGATGCGGAGCGGCGGTGGCTGGAAGACCTGACGCATCCACGGGTCTTCACGGCGTGGCGGGAGGCGTTCGATCGCGAGCCGCAGGCCCGCTGGGCGGTCGAGGTACCCTTGCTCTTCGAAAAAGCGTTGGAGAATTGGTTTGATTTCACGGTATGCGTCGCCTGTGCTCCGGCCCAGCAACTCGCCCGACTGGAGCAACGCGGCCTTCCGCGCGCGCTCGCCGGGCAGCGAATCTCCAAGCAACTGCCGCTGGCGCGAAAAATCGAGCTGTCCGACTTTGTCTTGTGGAATGAGGGCTCGCCCGCGTTCCTCGAGGCGCAAATCGACCGCTTGGCCGACGCCCTTGTGGCTGCCTGAAACTTCGCCGGGGGCAGCGCGTCAGACGCGACCGTGCCCGCTGTCTATCTCCCAGATAAATCCTGACATGGCCCTTCCTCCCAAATCCGACGACGACGCGCCGGCCCGCGCTGACTCTGCGAACGAAAAGAAATCGCGCGGCCCACGCCCGCGCGCCAAGGCCGCCAAGCCGGCCGAAGAAAAGGCCGCCAAACCCGCGAAGGGTCGGGCGCGCCGCGGGGGAGTGAAGTCGGAGCAGCCCGAGCAGCGGGAGTTCGCCGCCGTCAGCGACAGCCCGGAGCCGCGGGTCGAGGAGCGCAAGGAGCCTGCGCCGCCGCCGCGCGAGCAGCCGCCGGCGCGCGAGCCCGAGCCACCACGTGAACCCGCGAACGAGCAACCGGAGTCGCGCGATCGCCCTGAGCGAACCGACCGGAACGAGCGAACAGATTCAGGCGAGCAACGGGGACCGGACGCCGAACGCCGCGACGCGGAACCGTCCGATTCGGCTTCCCGCGATGGCGGCGAAGCTGCGCCGCCGCGTGACGCCGCCGCGCCCGCCCCCGGGGTGCCATCACCGGCCGGACAAGCGCCGCAACAACACCAACAGCAGCCAGGCGGGCGCGGCGACTGGCAAGGGCAAGGGGGCGGTCACGGCGGACAGGGGGGTGGTCATGGCGGTCAGGACCGCGGGTTTTGGGGCAAGCATGGCAAACGCAAACGGGGACGCCACGGCGGCGGCCAGTGGCAGCCGGGGGGTGGGCCTGGCGGACGCGAGCAGCACCCGCCCCAGCCGCCGCCGCCGAGCAACACGCCGGTTTTCGGAGACCTGCCGAATCCCTCGCGTTTCGCCGACCTGGCCGCGCTCGATGCGCTCGCCACCGAGTTGTCCGGCGGCACGGGCGCGCCGATTTGGCTGAACGAAGTGTTCGCGAAGACGCTCGCCGACCTCACGATTTTCGCACGTGGCCTCGGCGTCGCGATTGAGGGCGCGCCGGCCAAGCGCGAACTCCTCACCGCGATCTTCAAGTTCGTCGCGGCCGAAAAACGGCCGCTGCGCGACCGCGGTTTCATCGATCAAAACGATCGCGGGGCGTTCGTGGTCCACGAGCATGTCAATTACCGGCTGTACCCGGAAGATGCCTACCTGCCGGATTCCCTCGTGAAGCGCTATGGGCTGAAGCGCGGGCATCGCGTCGAGGTCACCTTGCAGCCGCCGCAGGAAGGGGAACGCTGCCCCTCCGTCGTGCGCATCGACCGCGTGATGGGCATGAGCCCCGACGAAATCGCCAAGGTCACGCCCTTCGAGGAACTCGTACCGTACTACCCGTTGAAGCGAATCCTGCTCGAGGATCCGGATGTGGTGAAGGATGTCTCGATGCGCGCGGTCGACATCCTCACGCCGATCGGCTTCGGCCAGCGCGGGCTGATCGTCGCGCCGCCTCGGACCGGCAAGACCATCCTCCTGCAGAACATCGCCAACTCGATCACCGCGAACAGCCCCGAGGTGAAGCTCATCCTGCTGCTGGTCGACGAGCGGCCGGAAGAAGTCACCGATTTCCGGCGCCACACGAAGGGCGAAGTGGTTTCGTCGACGTTCGACGAGACGCCGGAGAGTCACGTCCATTGCGCCGAAATGGTGATCGAGATGGCCCGGCGCCGGATCGAGCAGGGCGAGCATGTCGTCATCCTGCTCGACTCGATCACCCGGCTGGCCCGCGCCTACAACGCGCTCACCTCCGGCGGCAAGACCATGTCCGGCGGTCTCGAGTCGAACGCGCTGCAGAAGCCGAAACGGTTCTTCGGTTCCGCCCGCAACATCGAGGGCGGCGGCAGCCTCACGATCATCGCCAGTGCGCTGATCGACACGGGCAGCCGGATGGACGAGATCATCTTCGAGGAATTCAAGGGCACCGGTAACTCCGAACTGCACTTGGACCGCGGCCTGGTCGAGCGGCGCATTTTTCCCGCCATCAACATCGATCGCTCCGGGACCCGCAAGGAAGAGCTGCTCTACCACCCCGAGGAGCTGCAGCGAATCTATGCCCTCCGTCGCGCCATGCAGGGCTTGGGGCCGATCGAGTCCATGGAGATGCTGATCACCCGTCTCAAGAAGACGAAGTCGAACGCGGAATTCCTCCTCAGCCTCGCGCCTAAGTAATCCGATGGCAGACACTTTTCATCATGGGCGGCCCGTTGTCTTGCACGCGGCCGCCCCCCGGCGAGACTGACCGCAAGCCTCCAGCCATGACCCCCTCCAGCCCTCCGCAGGCGTCCTCGGCCGCCGCCGATGAATTCGTCATCCAGCTGGCGCTCGAACATCGTCTGCTGCACCCCGCGCAGGTCGATGCCGCGCGGGCCCTGGCCGCGGGCCACGCCGATTCCGCGACGGCCTCCCCGCGGGTCCTGGATCTCCTGGTCCAGCAGGCGGTGATCACGTCCCGCCAGGTGGCCGAACTGCTCGCGACGGAGTTCGACATGCAGATGGCGCCCGATCTCGCCAACGCGCGAATCGCCGGTGACACGCTGGAACTCGTGCCCCGCGCCGTTGCCGCCAAGCACCGGCTGATCCCGCTCGGGCGCGAAGGCCACAAGCTCAAGGTCGCGATTGCCGATCCGCTCGATACCGACGGCATCGACGCGCTCGGGTACGTCGTGAAGATGCCCATCGAGACCGTGGTCGCGACGCCGGAGGACATCACGTCGGCCATCGATCGCTTCTACGGCAAGGACGCGAACTCGATTGATGACCTGCTCAACGATCTCTCGGTGACGAACGCCGGCGGCGACAGCGCGGCCGTGACGACGGAGCCGGGGGCGGCGGCCGACACCTCGAACACCGATGCGGACGCGCCGATCATCAAGCTCGTGCACGGCATCATCCTCGAGGCGATCCAGCGGCGGGCTTCGGATATCCACATCGAGCCGCTCGAGAAACGGTTCCGCGTCCGGTACCGGATCGACGGCGTGTTGATCGAGGTGGAGAATCCGCCCAAGCGCCTGCAGCTCTCGATCATTTCGCGGCTGAAAATCATGGCGAACATCAGCATCGCCGAAAAACGGATACCACAGGACGGCCGCATCCAGATTGCCGTCGGCGGCAAGCAGCTCGACCTCCGCGTGTCGTCGCTGCCCACTGCGCACGGCGAGAGCATCGTCATGCGGATTCTCGACAAGGAAGGCCTCACGCTCGGCTTGCCCGAGCTCGGCTTCCTCACGGACGACGCCGCGACCTTCGAGAAGCTGATCCAGTTGCCCGATGGCATCCTCCTCGTCACGGGCCCGACCGGGTCCGGCAAGACGACGACGCTCTACGGCTGCCTGCACTTCATCAACAAGCCGGATCGGAAGATCATCACGGTGGAGGATCCGGTGGAGTACCAGCTCAATGGCATCAACCAGGTGCCGGTCCGCCACGATGTCGGGATGACGTTTGCGTCCGCCTTGCGCGCGATGCTGCGGCAGGCGCCGAACATCGTCATGGTCGGTGAAATTCGCGACCTGGAGACGGCGGAAATCGCGATCAACGCATCGCTGACCGGCCACATGGTGTTCTCGACGCTGCACACGAACGATGCGCCCGGCGCCGTCACGCGGTTGATCGACATCGGCGTGAAGCCGTTCCTCGTCTCGACTTCGCTCCGCGCGGTGATGGCGCAGCGGCTGGTCCGGAAAATCTGCCGGCACTGCAAGCGCCCTTACGTGCCCGACTCGAAGGAGCTGCGCTCGTTGAACATCAACCCGGCGCAGGCGGGGAATGCGACCTTCGCCAAGGGCGACGGCTGCGCCGATTGCAACGCCACCGGCTATCGCGGCCGGATGGGCATCTTCGAAATCTTCGTCGTGAACGACGAGATCCAGAAGATGATCTACGAGCACGTCGGCACAGCGAAGTTGCGCGAGAAGGCGCGCTCGCTCGGCATGCGGACGATGCGCGAAGACGGCGCACGCAAGGTCACCTCCGGTTTGACCACGATCGAGGAAGTCGTCTCGATCACTGTCGGCGATGCGAGCTGATGACGACGCCAAGTTTCAAGTGGCAAGGAACAAGCATCAAGGACCGCCGCATTCCATGGCCGCGCCGGGCGGCGCTCCAGCTCTTGTTACTTGATACTTGTTACTTCTAACTTCCACTCACCATGAGCTACGAAATGAATGATCTGCTCGACCTGATGGTCGACCAGGGCGCCTCGGATCTTCACCTGCAAGTCGGGCAGCCGCCGACCATTCGGCTCAGCGGCAGCATGACGCCGATCGACGGCCCGGCGCTCACGCCGAGCGACACGGAGAAACTGATGCTGGCGATCACGCCGGACGGCCACGTGAGCCAGGTGAAGCTCAACGGCGGCGCCGATTTCGGTTTCGCGTTCGGCGAGAAGGCGCGATTCCGCGTCTCGGTGCTGAAGTCGAAGTCGAACTACGGCATGGTCCTGCGGCAGATTCCGTACAAGATGTTCGGTCTGCGCGATATTGGGCTGCCGGACAAGATCCGCGAGCTGCTGTACCGGCCGCGCGGGCTGATTCTCGTCACGGGCCCCACCGGTTCGGGCAAGTCGACCACGCTGGCGTCGATGGTCAATTACATCAACGAAAGCCGCGACGGACACATCATCACGATCGAGGACCCGATCGAATACTACCACAACCACAAGCGCTGCGTGGTCACGCAACGCGAGGTGCACGTGGACGTGCCGAGCTTTTCCGAGGCGATTCGCCGCGCGCTCCGCCAGGACCCCGACGTGATTCTCGTCGGCGAGATGCGCGACCTCGAGACGATCGAGGCGGCGATCAGCGCGGCCGAGACGGGCCACCTCGTGTTCGGCACGCTGCACACGAACAGCGCGGCGAAGACGGTCGACCGCATCGTCGACGCGTTTCCCGCGAACATGAAGGACATGATCCGCACGCAGCTCTCGTCGTCGCTGGTCGCGGTCATTTCCCAGGTGCTCTGCAAGAAAATCGGCGGCGGCCGCATCGCCGGCTACGAGATCATGGTGAACACGACGTCAATCGGCTCGCTCATCCGCGAAAACAAGACGTTCCGCATCTCGTCGGACATCCAGACGGGGGCTAACCTCGGTATGATAACCATGGATACGCATCTGATGAGCCTGGTCAACCGCGAGCTCGTCGCCCCCGATGAAGCCCTGGAGAAGGCCCAGGACACGAATATCATGCGGGAGAAATTCCTGCAGATGGGGCTCAAGCTGAGGGAGGTTTGAGGCGCACCAAGACCAAATGACCAAGGGACTAAAGGACCAAGGGACCAACCGACAACGGCGATGAAAGATTACACCAAGATTGAAGCGTGGCAGCGACGCCGAACTTTCGCCTGCCCTTGCGGGTTGATTCAGTCCGTTGAACGAGATGCAGGAAGACTGGCAAGGCACGCGGCGACGATGACCAGCTTGCTCGCAATCGGCCTCATTCGCTTGTCGCCCGCATCCGCAATCTCGGGGATGATCGAGGGTTGCTCCGTCCCTTGGTCCCTTGGTCCTTTGGTCCTTTAGTCCCTCAGCATGTTTCCCAGCCACAGTCCGGCGATCTACGAGTTTCTGAAGGAGCAAAAGCTCGTCGAGCCGGCGCAGCTCGATGAGCTGAACGAGGAGCACAAGGCGACGGGCAAGCCGCTCGCGGACGTCGTGGTCGACCTCGGCATCGTCGAGAAGGACGAGTTGCTGCGCCGGATCGCGGATCACCTCGGGTACGACTTCCTGCAGGACCTGCCGGTGCAGTTCCCGGGTGAGGCGATTGCCGCGCTGACGGGGAAACTGGCGCGCGATTACGGCGTGATGCCGCTCCGCGCCGACGAGCAGACGATCGATTTGCTGGTCACGGATCCGTTCAACACGCACGCGGTCGACGACCTGACGTTCGCGCTGGATCGCAACGTGCGGCTGTACTTCGCGGACCCCGACAAGGTCGACGTCCAGATCAAGCAGCACTACGGGGAGGACGAGGAAAGCATCGACGATCTCCTGCAGGAAATCCGCACCGGCAAGGTCCAGACCGACGCCGGCGGCGGGCGCGAGCTCTCCGAGCGCGACATCGAGTCGATGGCGGAGCAGACGCCGATCATCAAGTTCGTCAACCTCGTGATCGGTCAGGCGATTCGCGACAAGGCGAGCGACATCCACTTCGAACCGTTCGAGCACGAGTTCAAGATTCGGTATCGCATCGACGGCGCGCTTTACGAAATGGCGCCACCGCCGAAGCAGCTCGCCCTGCCGATCATTTCGCGGATCAAGGTCCTCGCGAGCCTCAACATCGCCGAGCGCCGCGTGCCCCAGGATGGGCGCATCAAGATTTCGATCGGCGGGCGGGCGGTGGACTTGCGCGTCTCGACGCTGCCAACGCAATTCGGCGAAAGTGTCGTGCTGCGCGTGCTCGATCAGGCGGCGGTCCGGCTCGACATCACGCAGCTCGGGATGCCGGACGACGTGCTCAACGGCATCCACGAAATCATCCACCGACCGAACGGGATTTTCATCGTCACGGGACCGACCGGCTCGGGCAAGACCACGACGCTGTACAGCGGTCTCCGGATCATCAATACGGTGGACCTGAAGCTGCTCACGGCCGAGGACCCGGTGGAGTACGAGATCGAGGGCATCATGCAGGTGCCGGTCAACCCGCTGGTGGGGCTCACGTTCGCGGCCGCGCTGCGCTCGTTTCTGCGCCAGGACCCCGATGTGATCATGGTCGGCGAGATTCGCGATCTCGAGACGGCGCAGATCTCGATTCAGGCGTCGCTCACCGGCCACCTGGTGCTGTCGACGTTGCATACGAACGATGCCACGGGCGCCGTCACGCGGCTGATTGACATGGGGGTCGAGCCGTTCCTGCTCGCGTCCACGGTCGAGGCCGTGCTCGCCCAACGGCTGGTGCGGCGCGTGTGCACGCAATGCAAGGCGGCCTACCTGCCGCCGGCGGACTTGCTGGCGCAGCTCGGCATCGCGCGCGACAGCGTCGGTGACCGGCAGTTCTTCTACGGCAAAGGCTGCCCGGTGTGCAGCCAGTCCGGCTACCGCGGCCGCATGGGAATTTACGAGTGGTTGCGGATGACCGAGCCGCTGCGGGATTTGGTCACGCAGAAGTCACCCACGCTGGTGATCCGGCAAAAGGCGGTCGAGCAGGGCATGCGCACGCTGCGGGACGACGGGCTCCGCGCCATCTTCGACGGCAACACGTCGATCGAGGAAGTGATCAAGTACACGTAGCCGGCGCGCTGCGCCGGACGTAACAAGTAACAAGTTTCAAGTGACAAGACGCTACGCCCATACGTCCTTCCGGCATCTTGATCCTTGTTACTTGGTACTTGTGACTTCGCTAATGCACCATGCCTAAGCTTTCCGTTCGACCAGCACCGCCCGCGGCTCCCGCGGCGCCGACTTTTGCGGCAAAAGCGCCCGGCAAGGGACCGACCATGTCGTTCCCGGTCGGCGGGCCGCCGCGGAAGCGCAAGCGGTTCAGCTTTGGTGCCCCCATCAACGCCAAGGGCCAGGCGATTTTCACCCGACAACTGGCGACACTTGTGAAGGCGGGCATGCCGATCATGCGGAGCCTGGAGGTGCTGGCCCGGCAGGAAAAGCGCAAGGCGTTCAAGGCGGTGATTGAAGAGTGCGCCGAGACCATCCGCTCGGGCGGAAATTTTTCGGATGGTCTCGCCGCGAACCCCAGGGCGTTTGACCGGTTGTATGTGAACATGGTCAAGGCGGGCGAGGCCGGCGGCGTGCTCGACACCGTGCTGGAACGGCTGGCGGTGTTCAACGAGAAGGCGGTGAAGATCCGCGGCAAAATCGTCTCGGCGATGGTGTATCCGGCCATCATCAGCTGCGTGGCCGGCGGGATCATGGGCGTGCTGATGGTGTGGGTCGTGCCGAAGTTTCAGGAGGTGTTTTTCACGATGCTGAAAGGCAAGCCGCTGCCGTGGCTGACCTCCGTCGTGGTGAGCGTGGCCAACGCGATTCGGCACAACATCGTGATGGTGCTCGGCGTGCTCGCCGGCGCGGCGTTTCTTTTCTGGCTCTTCAAGCGATCGAAATTCGGCACGAAGATCAACCACTGGCTGCTGCTCAAGCTGCCGGTGCTGGGCGATCTTTTCCTCAAGGCGTCGATCGCGCGGTTCACGCGCACGTTCGGCACCTTGCTCGCTTCCGGGGTGCCGATTCTGCAGGCGCTGATCATCACGCGCGACACGAGCGGCAACGTGCACATCGCGAATGCGATCAACGTGGTGCACGATCGCGTGAAGGAAGGTGACAACGTCGCCAAGCCGCTCGAGTCGACCCACATTTTCCCCGGCATGGTGACGAGCATGATCGAGGTCGGCGAGGAGACCGGCGCGCTGCCGGACATGCTCGTGCGCATCGCGGACAACTACGACGAAGAGGTCGACAATGCGGTGGCCGCGCTCACGTCGATCATCGAGCCGATCATGATCGTGCTGATGGCCGTCGGCGTCGGCATCATCGTCATCGCGATGTTCCTGCCGATGGTGGAGCTGATCAAGAGCCTGAGCGCATAGGAAGGTTGGAGTAGGGCGGGCTTCAGCCCGCCCCGATTCACCGCTGTCCCACGATCATTTTGTCCGCGGATTTTCGCCCACCCCGGCAACGAGGCCGGCCTTCACCGGATTGTTCAGGATATAGCCGACACATTTCTCGTACTCGCTATCGCTCCGCATCCACCGATCGAACCATTCCCGCTGCCAGAAGCGTCCGGTTCGGCTGGAGAGGGCGTTGATCCCGCGGGCCGTCCGGCCTTTGACCCGCCGCATGATGTCGGCCAAGGTGGATTTCGCTGAGACGATCAACGATGCTTCCGGGCAGACTATCGGCGCAGCGGACCGTCACGAAATAACGTCCTTCCGTTACCTCCCAATGCGGGAGCTTGCCGCGGGTGAAGCGAGTTGTGTGCAGCCAATGGGTCATCGCTCGAGAGGGCGGGCTGAAGCCCGCCCTACTTATGGCCGCGGCGCCGCCGGCGGAACTTTTCGCGTCAGCAGCTGCGCACTCAGCCCCGGCAAGCGCTCGGAGAACTCCTCGCCGTCGGCGGCCTGCCGCAGGGCGCGCTGCACCATGCCCATCTTCGCATCGAGGTTGTCGATCATCGAGACGAAGACCGCTTCCGGCGTGGCGGCGTACACTGCCGCGCCCCATTCGGGTTCTCCCTGGTGAGAGAGAATGATGTGCTCGAGCCGCTCCAGGCGGTCGGCGTCGAGCCGCGCCTTGATGCCGTGCTTGCGGGCGAGCTGGTAGCCGAGCACGACGTGCCCCTGCAGGATGCCCCGGCGGCTGCGCTTCGTCGCCAGTGTGCCCTCGTACTCGATGGCCTTGCCCGTGTCGTGGAGCAGGATCCCCGCGAGCGCCAGGTCGGGCTCCACCTCGGCATAAAGCGGCAGCAGGGCCCGGCCGGCCCGCGCCATGTGCACGGTGTGCTCGAGCAGGCCATGCCGGTACGCGTGATGCATCGCCACGGCGGCGGGCGCCCAACGGAACGTCTCGCCGATATCATCGAACACACCGCGCACCGTCATGCGCAGTTCGTCGTGCTTGATGCCGTCGATCAGGGTTTGGAATTCCTGCCACAACGCCGCGGGGTCCTCGGGTGCGGTTTCGACCAGGTTTTCCAGCACGCCCGGCGCGCCGAGCTCGGTCTCCGCCAGCGCCACCGCCTTGGCCAGCCGCGGCGACAGCCGGCCCTGGTAGAACTCGATCTTCCCCTCGATGCGCACGACGGCGCCTTCGCCGGCGTGCTTCAGTGCCTCGAACACCGGGCTGTCGTTGAAGACCGTGCAGGTGAACGAACCCGTGCGGTCGCCCAGCTCGAGACTGTAGAACGCGTTGCCGTTCGACGCGGTTTTCGCCGCGAGCTTCTTGATCACCAGCAGGCTGGCGAAAGGCCGCCCGTGGTGCGCGGTGTCGAGCGACTTGAGTTCCCGAACGATTAAAAGCGAAATTTCCTCGGCCATGCTGGATGCGGCGCGCCATTCAAACGCCCGAGAGTTCGGAGTGTTGTTTCACCAGCTGGGTGTAGTTGCGGAAAAATGGGTGGCTCACGTCGCGGAGCAGCGCGTAGAAAACCGTTTCCGACGGCAGCACGTGTGCTCCCGCGCGAATCAGCGCGTCCAGGCACACCGCGGCATCGTCGGTGCGCCGCGCGCCCACCGCGTCGCTCAGCACCGTCACCTCCAGGTCGTCCGCCATCGCCGCCGTCGCGGTCTGGTAAACGCATATCGGCGTCTCGATCCCGCAGATCAGGATGTGCTGAACATCGCGTTGCCGCAGCAGCGCGTCGCGGATGCCCTCGTCGGCGAACGCGGAAAACGTGTTCTTCGGCCAAACGGGGGCGCGCGGCGCGAGGTCGAGCAGTTCCGGCGCCGTGGGGCCCAGCTTGTGGGGCACCTGCTCGGTGAACGCGACGGGAATGCCGAGTCCGAGCGCGGCGGCCACGGCAAATTCGCAGCGCCGGCGGATGCGAATGCCGTCGTTCACCGCGGCGACGAACTTTGGCTGCATGTCGACGCACAGCAGCAGCGTGTCGTCAGGAATCGAATCGCGAGGAGCAGTCATGGGGGGAGAGACGAGAGATTAGAGACCAGAGACTAGAGACCAGGGACTAGAAGACCAGAGACTGGGGACTAGAGACGAGAGACAGAAAACCACCAAGCGTAAGTTTTGCGTAGCGTGGATCGGGCGATGGGAAATGGTTGGAGGCTTGCGGCGTTGAGGCGAAATCATTGGTCCCTGGTCCTTGGTCTCTGGTCCGAGGCGAAGCCTCGCTGGTCTCTAGTCCTTTCTCACCCAGTAGCGTTGGCGGGCTTTGACCTGGAGAAAACGTTTTTCGGGCAGGATGTACGCGGTGAGATGTCCACCGAGCACGCAGCCGGTATCGATGCCCACCGACCATTTCAGTTTGTAGATTTCCGGCCGCGGCGTGTGGCCGTACACCACGAACGGCGGCCCGCACCACCGGTCCGCCCACGATGGCGCGAGCGGTTCATCGGCGCGTTTGGCCGGTTGGCCGCGCGCATCGACGACTTGGATCCGCGTGACGACCTCCGCGGGCTGTTTTTGCCACGGCTGGCTCGGCAGAAAGCCGCCGTGGACGCACACCGTGTTCAACTCCGGCACTTCGAACGTGAGCCGCATCCGATCGAGGAACGCCCAGTCATCCGGCTTCAGTTGCCGGCAGGTGGCGAGGTCGCCCTCCTTCAGGGATTTGGTGTCGCCGCTCCGCCAGAATTTGAGCAGCCGGAGTTCGTGATTGCCGAGCAGCGCCGTCAGGCGGTGCTCGCGGGCGAGTGCGACGACCTTGGCGCTGTCCGGACCGCGGTTCACCAGGTCGCCGAGCAGGATCACGCGGTCGTCGCTCGTGAGCTCCAGTCGTGCAAGCAGCTCCGCGAATTCGAGATGGCAACCGTGGATGTCACCGATCGCGATGAGTCTGCCGTTCATGCCGCGCAAAACCTGTAGTGGCGCGATGCGACGCGCGGCCACAACAATCGCGCCGGCGGAGGACCTGGCCCACCACCACCAGTCGGGCATTTTCGCGCAGTTCGGGAGATATTCGGGCTAGCGTCCGCGGCAGGCGGCCGTAAACAGAGCCCATGGAAATGCATCTGCAGCCGCTCGCCCACGCGTGCTTCGTGACGGGGGCCCCGTTTGTCGAGGGCGATCGCGTCGCGAGTTTCCTCGTCCGCGTCGGTGCGGCGCTGGAGATCGTGCGCTACGACGTGCTCGAGCAGCATGCCGCGGGCTTCACGCCGGAGGGCTTCGTCGCGTGCAGGTGGGTGCAGGCCTTCAAGCCGCGGCGGGCAGGGGAGAATCCGGATCGCGCGCTCAAGCTGACGGCGGAAAGCCTTTTCGTGACGCTGGCGGATCCGACAACCGACCCGACGCCCGAAAACACCCGGCTCGTGCAATTCCTCGCGCTGATGCTCGAGCGGAAGCGCCTGCTCCGGCCGCGCGGCCGCAGTGCCGATGGCGAACGCATTCGCTACGAGCACGCGAAGAGCAAGGCGATCTTCGAGGTGCCTGCCGGAGAGCTGACGCCGGAGTTTTTTGTCGCCGTGCAGGAACAGCTCAGCGTGCTGGTGGGTGGGCCGAAGGGCGCGGCGGGGGAGGCAGGGACGGCAGCGGCGGCGGGGGCGGCCCCGGAAGCGCCGGCGGCGGAACCCGCTACGGGTGGCGAAACGGACCGCGCCTCAATGGGCGCGGCTACGACGTAGCGGAAATTGTAGCCGCGCCCATTAAGGCGCGGCCGAGGACGCGATTAGTGATGCTCCACGACCACCTTCCGCGACTCGCACCCGAGTTCTATCGCGGGCTGGCGGTCGTGCATCGGACCATGTGCGTGCGCGAGCGGGAGACCGGCTGGTTGACAGGTGAATTTCACTGCCGATGTCGGGAAGCTCTGCTCCACACCGCGGTTCGTTACGATCTGTTTTGTCCTGTGTACTGCCTCATGCCTGATCATGGCCACTTCGTCTGGATGGGAACGCGGCCTTCAAGCGACCAGCGGCACGCCGCAGAGTTTTTCCGACGGCAAACGGGTCCGCTTCTCGGATCTTCAGCGTGGCAAAAGCAGGCAAATGATCACGTGCTGCGGGAGGAGGAACGCGAACACGGAGCGTTCGCCGCGGTGTGTCAGTACGTTTTGGAGAATCCAGCACGGAAGATGCTCATGGAGGATTGGCGTACGTATCCGTTTTCCGGGACGGTTGTGCCGGGGTATCCGGATGTAGATCCGCGACGCGAGGATTTTTGGCCGGTGTTCTGGAAAATCTATAATGCGAAGGTGACCGCAGCGGCCGCGCCTTAATGGGCGCGGCTACGACGTTGTGGAAACTGTAGCCGCGCCCATTAAGGCGCGGCTTGATTTCGCCGCCATCCCCGGCCTTCGCCTCCGCGTTCAGGCTTGCAGTTTTGGATTCGGCCAATCCCAACCCATAGACCATAGACCATAGACCATAGACCATAGACCATAGACCATAGACCATAGACCATAGACCATAGACCATAGACCAGAACTCAAAACCCAGAACCCGAAACTAGAAACAGTGCGCCGCCTAGCGGCGCACGGGCACTCCTTGCGAGGCGAGGAACGTTTTCACCTGCGGAATCGTGAATGTGCCGAAGTGGAACAAGCTCGCGGCGAGCACGGCGCTCGCGCGGCCGGTGTCGAGCACATCGGCAAAGTGCCGGAGCGTGCCGGCGCCGCCGCTCGCAATCACCGGCACCTCGACGGCGTCGCTGACCGCTCGCGTGAGGATGCAATCGTAGCCGGCCTGGGTGCCGTCGGCATCCATGCTCGTCAGGAGAATTTCCCCGGCGCCGAGCTGCGTCGCGCGGATCGCCCAGGCGACGGCGTCGAGCTCCGTGGGGTGGCGGCCGCCGTGCGTGTACACGCGCCAGGATTTTCCATCCGGCTCGCGCTTCGCGTCGATCGCGACGACGATGCACTGCGCGCCGAAGCGATCGGCGGCCGCGCGAATCAGGGTCGGGTCCTTGATTGCCGCCGTGTTGAGCGAAACCTTGTCCGCGCCGCTCTTCAGCATCGCCTCGATGTCGGCGACGGTGCGCAACCCGCCGCCGACCGTGAGCGGCATGAAGCATTGTTCGGCGGTGGCCGCGACGACATCGTGCAGGATGCTGCGGTCGTCACTCGACGCAGTGATATCGAGGAACACCAGTTCGTCCGCGCCCTGCGCGTCGTAGGCCTTCGCGCACTGCACTGGATCGCCCGCGTCGCGCAGTTCCTGAAACTTCACGCCCTTGACCACGCGGCCCGCGTTGACGTCGAGGCAGGGGATGATGCGGCGGGAGAGCACGCGAGAGGTAACAAGTCTCAAGTAACAAGTAGCAAGAGCCGGACCATTCCCATCTTGGTACTTGTTACTTGATCCTTGTCACTTGCGGCGCGGTGCGCCGCTTACGTGTCCAGATGCACGACGTCCGGCTCGAAGCTCACCGCGAGGCGGTAAACGTGGCCGGGGCGCATGATGAGCGGGTGATCGCGGACGAGGTACTGCAGGTAGTGAATCTTGCCGTAGTTCGTGCGGTAGGTCGGATCCGCGCTGACGACTTCGGTTTCCTGCCAGTTCGCCTGGAAATCGTCCTTGGCGACGCTGCAGCGGTGGCCGAGCGGACCGAGCGACAACGCGCCGCTCACATGGTACTTCGAATGCGGCGCCGCGATGGCGAGCGCGTAGCGGAACTTGTCGAGCGTGACCTGCTGGCGAACCGTGTACGCGAATTCGCAGCCGATTTTGTTGCCGGCAAACGTCCACTGCACCTTCACGCTGCCGAGGCCCTTCACGAACTCTTCCTTCAGGTTGATCAAGTCCGGTTGCTCGTAGCGGAAATAGAAGCTGTTGCGCAGGCCGAGGCCGGTCACGCAGTTCTTCCCGTAAAACGCCGGCAGCGTGACCTGGTCGCCGAAGGTGAGCTCCGGCAGCATGATTGGCAGGTACACGTTGTTCGGCCAGTCGAACACGCCCGGCGAGTGGGGAAACGCGATCGAGTCGCTGGTCAGGGTCGAACCGGCACTGATCAGCGGAACCTGCAGGTGCAGGCCGGACTCCGCATCGCGGTAGAGGAAGAGTCCCTGTTCCTTGCGGTTCGACTTGTCGAAAATGACGAAGCGACCGGAGGTGCGCGTGGGCTCGGTCTTCGGCGCGCCCGTGGGCATTTGCACCGTCTTCGCGAGACGCGACCACTGGCAAAGGTAGCGGGCCGCGTCGAAGTTCGCCATCCGCGTCGTGTGATGCGAATACGCCGTCCGCTCGTCGTCGCGCAAATCGAGGAAGCCCTGCTCCTGGTCGAGGTAGGTTTCGTAGAAGAACATGAACAACCGGCGAAGGATGTCGTAGTACTTCACCTTCTGATCGTCCGGGATCCAGCCGTCGCGCAGTCCCTGCAAAATCAAACTGATGCAATGCATCTGGCCGTACGCGCCCGCGGCGCGGCCGAAGGCCCAGCCGAGGCCGTCGGCCCGGACGAGGTCCGGCATCATCTTGATGTATTTCTCCGCGTAGGTGCGCAGCGTGGGCAGCTTGCGATCGCGAACGCCGCTGTTCGCGTGCAGCTGCAGCGCGGAGCGCGCGAAGACGAACGTCATCACGCCGTAGAGATTGAAGTTTCCGCCGAACCCATGCGTGGAGTCGTCGAAAAATCCCGCGGAGCTCGTCTGGTTGATCCGATCGACCATGCGCTCGATCAGCCGCGAGGTCTCGTCCTTCTTCGAAAGTCCGAGCGAGAAACGCGCGACGGCCTTCGCGATGTTGAACGCCTGCCAGTGGTTGTCGTAGTCGCTGCGATGGAGCAGCGCCTTGTCGATCCGCAGCTGCGTTTCCTCGACGAGCCGCTCCCACACCGGATTGCGTTCCTTCGACGGGCCGAACGCCAGCAGGCCCAGCGCGGCATAAGCGAGGCCGTTTTCCGCCGCGGGCTCGGTGAACATCTGCGCAGTGATGCAGCGGGCGGCGAGGTCGATCAGGTCCTGACCCTTCAGGGTGGTTTCACCGGTGGCGCGATAGAATTCGCCGAGGGCGAAGGCGACATGGCCCGGCTCGTCGGGACGCGACTGCTCGCCATTGGCGGGAAGCACGGTTCCGTCGGGCTGAACTGAATCAAGATTGTGACCCAACATCGAACGGGCCATGTCGAGACACTGCTCGGAAAAACTATGCATGCGGTGGTTTGCGGTGGCTGGAAAGAGTCGTGCGGCGGTCGCTAGGGAAACGGACGAATCTCAGGAGATTTAGGAGCGGAGCAAGCCTACAAAGTTGACTGTTCGCGCGGAGGCTGGAGGGGCCCGTCTTGACTGAATCGCCGCGCCTTAATGGGCGCGGCTACGAAGCTACTTGTAGCCGCGTCCATTAAGACGCGGCGATGGGGGCGATCACCTGGCAATCAATTTCAGGAATTCGGCGTTGGTCTTCGTCTTCGAGAGCCGCGCGATCATCGTCTCGGTGGCTTCCTCGATCTTCTGCTGGACCAGCGCGCGCCGGAAGAAATGGATCCCTTCGAGCGACTTCGCGTCGATCAGCAGTTCCTCCTTCCGCGTGCCGCTGGAGCCGATGTTGATCGCCGGCCACAGCCGCATTTCGGCGCATTTGCGGTCGAGGACGAGTTCCATGTTACCCGTGCCCTTGAACTCCTGGAAGATGACGTCGTCCATCCGGCTGCCGGTCTCGACCAGCACGCTGGCGATGATCGTGAGCGAGCCGCCTTCCTCGGTCTTGCGGGCGGAGGCGAAGAGCTGACGCGGTTTCTCCAGCGCGCGAACATCGAGTCCGCCGGAGCCGGTGCGGCCCGAGTTGCGCGCCGTGTTGTGCGCGCGGGAAAGCCGCGTGATCGAGTCGAGGAACATCACCACATCGCGGCCGGTCTCGACGAGCCGCTTGGCGCGTTCGATGCAAAGATCGGCAATGCGGATGTGATTCTCGATCTGTTCGTCGTTCGACGAGGCCCAGATTTCCGCCTGCGGCACGCTGCGCTTGAAGTCGGTGACTTCCTCCGGCCGCTCGTCGACCAGCAGAATCATCACGTGGCACTCGGGGTTGTTTTCGAGCACACCCAGCGCCATGTCGCGCAGCAGGGTGGTCTTGCCCGTGCGCGGCGGCGCGACAATCAGGCCGCGCGTGCCTTTGCCGATCGGGCAGAACAGGTCGACGGCGCGGGTCGTCAGCCGGCCGTCCTTCATCTCCATCTTGAGAAACTGATTCGGCGAAATCGTCGTCAGCGTGGTGAAGTCGAACTTCGCCCGGCGCTCGTCGAGCGGCACGCCGTCGACCGTCTCGATGAAACGCATCTTCGGGTTCGGAAAGCGGCCGTCGGGCGGGAATGCGGTGCCGCCGATCATCGAGCCGGTCCGCAGCTTGAAGCGGCGGATCAGCTCCTTCGGCACGAAAGGGTCGGTCGGCCGGCGTTTGCCGCCACGGGCAATATCGACCAGCTGGCCGTTGCCCCCGCGTTGCAGGTCGATGTCGAGCACACCTTCCACGCGAATGGTTTCGACCGGTGGTGGTGCGGCCGGCGCAGACGCGTTGGGTTCCGCCGGAGCGGCATTGGACGCGGCGGCTGGCGCTGGAGCTTGAGTCGCGGCGGTCGAGTCCGCGGGTGCGGACGAACTTTTCTTTTCCATACGGAGGTGAGGGCAGAACAGTCCCTGCGCTTGACGCTTAAAACTCTGAGCAGGATAAGAGCCGCGGTTTTGCGTACTTAAACCCTACAATCCGACACGCACGTGCCAGACCAGACGATTACCTCAGTATCCCGGGAACACCGGAAATTCAGGCCTTCGGCCGAGTTCAAAGCCCAAGCTAATCTTGGGAGTGATGCCGCTTACAAAAGGCTCTACGCGGAGTCTGTCAACTCCCCAGAAAAATTCTGGGACCGAATGGCCAAGGAGCACATTGTATGGCGAAAACCCTACAAGAAGGTGCTCAAGTGGGAGCCGCCGCACGCCCAGTGGTTCCTCGGGGGCAAGCTGAACGTTTGCGAAAACTGCGTTGACCGACACCTCGGCACGGCGCGGGAGAACAAGGCGGCGCTGATTTTCGAGGGTGAGCCGGGCGACGTTCGCACGATCACGTACAAGCAGCTGCATTTCCACGTCTGCCGGTGGGCAAACTACTTCCACAACATCGGCGTGGGCGAGGGCGACCGGGTTGCCATCTACATGCCGATGATTCCGGAGGCCGTCATCGCCATGCTCGCGTGCGCGCGGGTAGGGGCGATTCACACGGTCGTCTTCGGCGGGTTCAGCCCCGAGTCGCTGAAGGACCGGATCAACGACTGCAAGGCCAAGCTCGTGATCACCGCCGACGGCGGCTGGCGCCGCGGCAAGGTCATCGAGCTGAAGGCGAACGTCGACAAGGCGATCGAGAACACCCCGACCGTGCAGACGGTGCTGGTCGTCAAGCGGTGCGGCAATCCGGTGAACATGCGTGAGGGCCGCGATTTTTGGTGGAAGGAAGCCTGGGAAGGCGCGCCGAATTTTCACAATGCCAAGGCGTTCGACTCCGAGCACCCGCTCTACATTTTGTACACGAGCGGCTCCACCGGGAAACCCAAGGGTGTGCTCCACACCAGCGCCGGCTACCTGCTCGGCGTGAAGTTGAGTTCCCACTACGTCTTCGACCTCAAGGAAACCGACCGCTACTTCTGCACGGCGGACATCGGCTGGGTCACCGGCCACAGCTACGTCGTGTACGGCGTGCTCGCGACCGGCGCGACGGTGTTCCTCTACGAGGGCGCACCGAATCATCCGGAGCCGGACCGGTTCTGGCACATGATCGACCGTCATGGTCTCACGATTCTCTACACGGCGCCGACCGCGATCCGCGCGTTCATGCGCTGGGGAGATAACTACGTTCTGCGCCATCGGCTCGATTCGCTGCGGCTGCTCGGCACGGTGGGCGAGCCGATCAATCCCGAGGCATGGATTTGGTACAACACGATGATCGGGAAGAAGCGCTGCCCGATCGTCGACACGTGGTGGCAGACGGAAACCGGCGCCATCATGATTACGCCGCTGCCGGGCATCACCTCGACCACGCCCGGCTCGGCCACGCGGCCGTTCTTCGGCGTCGTGCCGAAGGTCGTCAACGAGAAGGGCGACGAAGTCCCGCGCAACACCGGCGGGAAACTGGTCATCACCCGGCCGTGGCCGTCGATGCTGCGGACGCTGTGGGGCGACGACGAACGTTTCCAGCGCCAGTACTTCAGCGAGTTTCCCGGCCGAAACGACCTCTACTTCACCGGCGACGGCGCGCGGCAGGACAAGGAGGGCTACTTCTGGATCGTCGGCCGCATCGACGACGTGCTCAACGTCTCCGGCCACCGCATCGGCACCGCCGAGGTGGAAAGTGCGCTGGTCTCGCATCCGGCCGTCGCTGAGGCCGCGGCCGTCGGCCGCCCCGATGAACTCAAGGGCCAGTCGCTGTGCGTCTTTGTGACGTTGAAGGCCGGCCAGAACGCCACCGAGGCGCTAAAGGAGGAACTGCGCAACCACGTCGGCAAGGAAATCGGTTCGCTGGCGAAACCCGACACGATCCGGTTTGCGGCGGGTCTGCCGAAGACCCGCAGCGGAAAGATCATGCGGCGCATCCTCAAGGAAATCGCCGCTGGCGGCGAGGTGAAGGGCGACACGACAACGCTGGAGGACTTCAGCGTGGTCGCGGCACTGCAGGCGGAGGAATAAATCCCAAACGCCAAACCTCCAAACGCCAAAGAAATCTCAAATCCCAATCCGACTATTCTCCGTTGGATTTGTTTGGGATTTGGCGTTTGGCGTTTGAGCATTCCCGCGGAGCGGGTTGTAACGTTCCACGTTCACTCGCGTCCTTCACCTCATGTTGCTTGCGCGTCCCAGCAGCCGTCGCACGCCGGCGCTCGCGCGCCGGTACTCGCGTCTTCGCGCAGCGATGGCGGGCCGGGCCTTCACGCTGCTCGAACTGCTGACCGCCATCGCGGTGATCGCGATTCTCAGCACGCTGGCGATTGGCTCCGTGCGAGGGGCGAAGGAGCGCGCGAAGATTGCCCAGGCGCGCGGCGAACTGGCGGCGCTCGCGGCGGCGCTGGAGGAATTCAAGAGGCTGTACGGCGATTATCCGCAGACCGGCGAGTTTGTGCAGGCGCCGGCGACGCCGACGGGAGCGACCACGACCCTGCCGAACGGCAGCGGCCCGGGGACGACGACCGCGCAGGCCAAGTTCCTCAATTGCCTGATCGGCGTTTTCGGGCCGCGCGCCTTCACCAATTCCGATCGGTTGAACGGCCCGAACCTGCTGCCGCCACAATTCCTCGACGCAAATCACCTGAATGGGTTCAACACCCAGACCGGTCTGCCGACGAATTTCCTCGTGCCGGTGAGCAACGCGCCGAATCCGCCGGTGAAAGCCGAGCAGAATTTTTCCCTGATCGATCCGTGGGGCCGGCGCTATTGTTACTATTACAAGAACGCGCGGAATGCGCCGCAGTGGCAGGCCTCGGGCTACGTGCTCTTTTCCGCGGGCGCCCGCGTCGCCACCAACGGCACGCAAACCCCGCCGATCACAACGACGACGGGCTTGATGCTCGCCACGCAGACCGCCGAGATGGCGGATAACATTTACGCGAACCCATGAAGAACCGGAGCCCAGGATGTGCCAGTGATGTAGGGCGGGGTCTCCCGACCCCGCCGACGTCGGTCGTCGCGAAGCGGCGGGGTCGGGTGACCCCGCCCTACAAGGCCCGCGCCTTCACCGTGATCGAACTTCTCACCGTCGTCGCCGTGATCGGGATTCTCGCGGCGATTCTGATTCCGACGACATCGTCGGCCCGCACCTCGGCGAAGAAGGCGAAGACGCGCGGCCAGTTCGCGCAATGGGGCGCGGCGATCGAGGCGTTTCGGCAGGAATACGGTTACTATCCGACGTTCGAGACGAGCGGGGCCGGGCTGAACAAGGTCAACGGCAACACCATCGGAGGCACGAATCTGGCGGCAGTCCACCGTTTCTACGAGACGCTGGTCGGGGCGCGGCGCGACGGGACGGCGCTGCCGACCACGACGACCGGCACGCCGCCGCCCCCGCAGGCCCAGAACACGCGGCGGATCCAGTTTATCACTTTCACCGAATCCGACATGGTGCCGGTGTCGACGACCGATCCCAGCCTCACCGCCAAGCGCGGGTTGATCCGCGACGCCTTCGACGACACGGACATTGTCGTGCTGGTCGACCGCAACCTCGATGGCGCGGTGAAGATCGGCGGCACGGGCGGCGACAGCATCACCGTGCTGCCGGCGGTCACGCCGCCGGACAGCACGACGCGGATCACGCCGACCAGCGCCGGCACGACGCCGGATTTCCCGACCGTCGCGCAGGGCGGCGTGCGGGCCGGCGTGGTATTCTATTGTGCTCCGCCGAAGGCCACGTCTTCGGCTGACTTGATCTACAGTTGGAAATGACGCGACGAATCGAGCGCGCCGCTCCGATGGGCCGGCGTGGCCCGGTCAATCTGACCGGGCTTACCGTAGGGGAGCGCGGTCAGGTTGACCGCGCTACGGTGCGACTCC
>Ga0080064_1003282_pt1 | contig 23977 bp, 22 predicted proteins | sample Subgrocontami54m_FD_69260 | JGI IMG/M metagenome (GOLD analysis project Ga0080064, IMG submission 69260) | Subsurface groundwater microbial communities from S. Glens Falls, New York, USA - GMW46 contaminated, 5.4 m (SPADES assembly) (version 2) ...
GAGTGCGGGATTTGACCTTGCCCTGGTGGCGGAAGGATTCGCGCAGGAGGATGGCCGGCGGAGAGGAGCGATTGGGGATGGCGGCGATGTACATGCCTACATAATAATATGATATGATGCTCATGTCAAGCACTATTATCACTATTACATGCCTACATATCTATGGTAATGACACCACTATGTGAAGCAGAATGTATGGTTTACCTAAAAAACGAAGGGGGAAGATCCGTCAGAATCGGTGCACCCGGCCACCCGTATCGTGTGACGCGACGAAGGAATTATCGCCAGGCGGTCTTTCGGCACGACAGCGATTCGGAGGCATACGATTAATTGGGGACAGCCACTAAGATTATTGACAGCCTGGCAAAGGAACTGGATCAACCTTATTAGGGCGCGCTTACCACTGCAGTAGCAAATCCCCTTTGACTGTATATAGCATATACGCTATTCTGCCTTCATGAATGGGCGTCAATGGACAAAATGAGCCGCATTGAGGGTCGCGCTGGTGGGTCTGGCAGCAGGTTACAACCACAAATCTGCACCAAGATCGAAACGCCATGTGGATTTTAGTCGGGATGGGGTGCGGCATTCTTTCGGCGGTTTCCACAAGTCGATCCGGATAGCCGAAAAAAGCGATAAAGTGCCTTAGTGGGGCTGGAGAATGGCTGCCGGTCCTTTTGCATTGAGGGCACAGGCCTGCTCGAGCGTACAGGCCTCGGCTTCAAGCTGGAAGGTGGTGTGGGCAATGCCGAAGCGCTCCTTCAGCATCTGGTTGATCCGGTCGAGCAGCCGATTTCCCTGGCTGGCCTGGAGATCAGCCACCTGGAGGTGGCAGCTCATGGCATAGACATGGGAACTCAAGCTCCAGACATGCAGGTCGTGCACATCCTTGACCTCCTGGAAGCTGCGCACAGCCCCTAAGAGGCGCTCCACCTGGACCCCGCGCGGAACGCCCTCCATCAGCACATTCACTGTCTCTGCCACGATGTCCCAGCATCCGGCCAGAACCAACAGCCCGATCACACAACTCAGGAGCGGATCGATCAGGCTCCAGCCGCTAAGCAGTATGATGGCCCCGGCCGCCACGACGCCAAGCGACACGAACCCATCGCTCAGCAGGTGCAGAAAGGCGCTTCGGATGTTGAGATCCCGGGTCCCCCGTCGAAGCGAGAGAGCGACTCCGACATTCATCAGGAACCCGATTCCCGCCACTGCCACCATGATCGGAGCTTCGGGCACAACCGGGGATCCCAGCCGATTGATGGCCGCATAGAAGAGCCACAGAGTGATGCCGATCAGCGCGATCCCGTTGGCAAGAGCAGCCAGAATGCTGGCCCGATGATAGCCAAAGGTCTTACGTTCATTGGCGGGGCGCTCCACCTGCCGAAGCGCAACCCATGAGATGATCAGCCCGATGACGTCGCTAAAGTTATGCCACGCATCGCCAATGAGGGCGAGACTTTCAGCCGCCAGACCTGCCGCCAGCTCGGCTATGGCAAACAGGAGGTTCAGCACGATCCCGATCTTCAAACACCGACTGACGGAATCCCCACTGTCCTGGGCGATTCCCGGATTCATCCCGATCCCCACTACTGCCCTGCGAGAGGCGGCCCGCCGTTCTCAGGGAGGGCAAGATCCCGGATCACCTGACCCCGCTCCCCCTTCAACGAAATCGGCCTGCCATTCAGCGAAATGGCCACCCCTGCAGAGTTCCCGATGGTCACAACAAACCCCCTGTCCGCTGACCACTGCGCCGTCTGGCCCGGATGGAGCAGGACTCCCTTGCGAGGCGCCCCGTCCGCTGCGACCGCAAGCCAAGTCGCCTGTTTCGCCTCAGCTTTGAGCGCATAGCGAGGAGGCGGGCCCTGAGGCCTCTGCACCGCGGGATCAGTGATCGGGTGGGCGGGGGTCACCCCTTCTGGCTGCCCAGCGCCAACAGCGGCAGCTTGAGGACCGGGTAGGGCCGCGGTGCCGGCCTCCGGGGTCGGCTCGGCCGTCTGCTGAGACTCTAGCGGCGGCGCCGGCGGTCGACCGGAGAAAAGCGAGAGCCCGATGAAGATCAGGGGGATCGCAACGACGGCCGGCACCAGGTACATAGCCAGGCGACGGAGATCGATCCGCGAACCTATTGATGGTACCGGATGCGACAGCCCGCTCACCCTAGCCGCATTCGCCTGGTCCTTCCACTGCGCCGCGACCTGCTTTGGATCAAGGCCAAGAAACACGCAGTACTCCGTCATAAATCGGATGAGGTACAACAGATCTGGAACCAGGTGGAATTGCTCCTGCTCCATCACCCGAACGAAGGAGATGGGAACCTTACTGGCGGCAGCAGCCGCTTCGATCGTCAGGCCCTTTGCCGTCCTGGCGTCCTGCAAGAGCTGGCCGATCGTGATCGTCGGATTGCCTTCAGGGCCACCCATTTCACCCTCTGTTCGCGCCACCAGTGTTCCCTTTCATCGATGACCGAAGCATGCTCTTCCGTGCGGGGCTGAACGTTCGATCCATGTTATCGACAATTGTACGCTACCATACCGGCGCATCAGAGGCAAGCGGAGCGCAAGGCTATCGGTCTCCCTGGCCTCCGTTCAGTTTGCCAATCTGCGTCAGCGCCTCGCCCCATGACCGAATCCGGTGCATGTTGCCAGGGAGCGGGCCCTGATTCCACGGGTGGTCGAACAGCAGGACTGGAATAGCCGTTTCCGCCACGGCAAGAGCGACCGCCAGCTCATCCTCAATGAAGAGATCGAGTTGTAATTCTGATGCCGCACTTGACTTATGGTGTCCAACCGGCTCGCGCGTCCTGTGCATCACAGCCGCAAAGTGAGACAGTACGCCGACGCGCGTCAGCCAGTCCATCGTGATCCTCTCGTCTCGCGGGGTCCGGCCGGTGATGATATACAGATCATGGCCGTCGTCGGCCAATGTTTCCACCGCTTCTTTCGCGTGAGGGATCAGCGATCTGGATGAGAAGAAGCCGTCGTCGATCAGTTCCGTGAAAAAATCGTCGGCTTCCTGCCGCGGAATGTGAGGAAACCTGTCGGCGATCCGCCAAGCGCCATCAGCAAGCTCAACATCAAGGCCAAAGCGTCTATTAAATGCCTGCAGGTAATGCGGGAGTGAATCGGCCAGGACATCATCGAGGTCGATGCCGATCTTCATCCCTGGCGATCCCCAATCCACACGGTAGCGGGGCAGATGGTCCTGAAGGCGCAGAAATCGCATACCCATTGACTGGGCTTCGCCTGAAAGAGGCCTCCACGAATCCCGGTCGCGGCCTCCCGAATCCGATCGATTGCCTGATCGAGATCCTTTTCCTTCTTCACCGCCTGCCCGACGATGACGCCGCCAGGGGTCAGGAAGTGCAACTCCACCCGATCCGGTAACCGGCCGGCCGACTCCCGGTAGGCCAGCGCATACAGCCCAAGCTGTTGGCTTTCCCGAGCCCCTTTGTCTGCTGCTTTTTGATCCCGGACCGACGATGACTTATAGTCAATGATCACGGTCTCGCCCTCACGCTCGTCCACTCGATCCATAATGCCGGTGACGATATCGTCACCGAGCTGGAATCGGAACCGTTTCTCAACAGACGTCGGCGGCTGCTTCGTCCCGGCACTGGCATGAAACCGGGTGAGGGCATCCCGACCTTCCTGCAACCGCCGCTCTTCATGCTCCCGGGAGATGAACCCTTCATTGACCCAGTGGGCTTCAAAGGTGTCAATCAGATCTTCAAGCGACATCGTCTGCCCGGCAAGGCGGTGGGTATTGTACGCCTGAACGGCCCGATGCAGTGCGGCGCCATAGATGACCGTATGATCCCTGAGAACAGGCACCCGCAGGAGATGGACGTATTTGTATTTCAACGGGCAGGTCAGGTAGTCATCGATCTGATAGTGGGAGAGATTGAGCGGTGTATCGGTCCGGATCGCAAGATCGATGGCGACCTGGGGCGGCGGCGCGTATCGACTGATGACCGCCTCTGCCGTCCCTCGCCAAGGCTGCTCCTCCTCCTCTTTCGGCAGCGCCATCGCCTCCACCAGGAACCGGCTGCGCTTCCATTCCCGCTTTGTCCCGTAATCTCTGGCCCGCGTGAGAAACAGGTATCGCTTGGCCCGAGTCATGCCGACGTAGAACAGGCGCCGCTCCTCCTGCAGGTGAAAGTCGCCGGACGGCAGCGTCTCTTTGATCAGCTCATCGGGAAGCGGGATCGCCTCCCGCCGATCGATGGAGGGAAACCGCTTCTCAACCAGGCCCACGAGAAACACCGCCTCGAACTCGAGTCCCTTGGCCTTGTGCAGCGTGAGCACGGCCACCCCTTCCTCCGCCGCCTCACCCTCCGCGACGGGCGGGTTCTCTCCCGCCTCGATCAACATCGTGAGATACGGGACAAAGCCGGCCACGCGGTCCTGAGGCGCCACCTCGCCAAACCGCTGAACCAGGCCGAAGAATAGAGCAAGGTTCCCGACCCGTTGATGATCGCGTGGGGAGTTCGAGTGGAGCAGTCTCTTCCCGTAGCCCGGTTGTTCCATCAGGAACTCGTACAAGATACGTCCCGTCACCTCCCGAGCCGCTTTGTCCAGATAGCGATGCAGGTCGCTCAGGAGGGCCGTGGCAGCAGCAATCCCTTCGGTCGAGACCCCCGAAAGCTCGGGTACGGCGCCAGGCCGCCTCGTCAGATCGAGCAGCACCTCGTAGAGGCTTCGATGCTTTCGACGCGCGTAGGCGTTGCAGAGGGTCAGATCCGCCGCCGGCATCCCGTAGATATCGGAGCCGGCCAGATGAAAGAGGCTCAGGGAGTCGTGTGGGTCAGCCAGGAGGCGGAGAAACGAGATCACCAGCCGTATCTCCTCCCTGTCGTATAGGCCCCTGGCGCCGCTGAAGCTCCACGGGATTCCCTTCATGTTCAGCGCCCTGAGCAACGGATCGGCATCGCTGTTTCTCCGCACGAGAATGGCGATGTCGCTAAGCGCGCACGCCTTCGCTTCAATCAGCTCCTCGACCTTCCCGGCCACCCAGTCGGCCTCCTCCTGATAGGTCTGGAAGACTATACTCTCAACGGCCGGGCCGTCACTGCTGCAAGGCCTGAGGCACTTGTCGACGCCTTCCTGGTACTCCAGGCGGTCCGGATTATTGTGTTGGATCAGACGGTACGCGGCATCAAGGACGCTTGGCGTCGAGCGATAGTTCTCCAACAGGACGACCGTCTCCGTCTCGGGGAACTCCCGGCGGAAGCTGAGGATGTTACTAATTGAGGCCCCTCGAAACTTGAAGATCGACTGGTCGTCATCCCCCACCACCGTCACATTCCGATGGGAGGCCGTGAGCAGCTTCACGATCTGAAACTGGGCGTAGTTGGTATCCTGGAACTCATCGACCAGGATATACCGGAACCGCTCCTGCAATCGTTGGAGTACCAACGGGTGCTCCCGAAGCAAGGTAAGTGTCCGCGTCATCAGGTCGCCAAAGTCTAACTTCCCTTCCCGAGCCATCAGCTCCTGGTACTGTTGGTAGGTCCTGGCGATCTCCACCTCCCGCTCTGCTCGCTCCGCCAGAGCCTTATCGTCAGGAGACACCGTCGCTCGACGTGCCAGTTCCTCCGCGTAACTCGCGTATTTCTCAGGACCGATATCCTCGTCCTTAGCTCGACTGAACAGTTGGAGCAGCGCCTGCACGTGCCGCATCGGATTTCCGAGTGGCCGGAAATAGTCTAGTGGAAACTCGAACAGATGCTCCTGAAAGAAGATGATCTGCTCCGCCGCCGTGAGCAGGCGGAAGTCCGGACTCAGCCCCAACACCAAGGCGTGCTCTCGAAGCACACGGTCTCCAAAGGCGTGGAAGGTGGAGATCCAGGTATCGGTGAACCCGTATGGTACCAGCAGGTCGACGCGCCGCTCCATCTCAGCCGCCGCCTTCTCGGTAAAGGTCAGCGCCAGCACCTGCTCCGGACGAACCCGCTTGCCAGTAATCAGATGGGCGATCCGGTGAGCGATCACCGTGGTCTTCCCCGTCCCGGCGCCTGCAATGATGAGCAAGGGGCCATCACCGTGGGTGACCGCCGCCTGCTGAGCGGCATTCAGACTCGCCAAGGCCATCACGGGGGTACTCGCTGAGATCACTGGGATCTGTTCCGACATTCCTCGTCAACCCTCCTAGGTCGCTCAACTACGCCCCATTATAATACCATGGCGGCTCTCTCCGGCCATAGTGTTACCCCCGCAGACCCACGCCAATTTCAACGTGGACGCACGGTACCACAAATAAATACCCGACGTGTTTCGGACAACAGCCTGCCTGCATGAGACCAGATTTTCATGATGCACAGGTGGGCCGAGGCCCATGGTAATTCAACTAACGATGACACACCTTCCAGGCGAGGCAGTGGTGAAAAGTATTGGATGGCAGTTTCAGAGTCCGCTGGTGGTCGTCATCCTGATTTCGACCGTCCTCTGGGCGATCATGGCGATCTCCTTGAGCCTTCCCGTGACCTTCCGGCTGCGAATGCGAGAGGGGCAGTCACAGCGAATCACTGAGCTCTATCAGCGACTCCAAGAGACACAGGAATCTGGACCGTAACCCCGAACCATGTAACTCTTACAAGCTGCTGCTTAGATCTTGCATGCTTATCTGCGAAGAGAAGATCAAATTGCCCTAAGGCTCGCCTAGACCGTTACTAAAATAAATTCTTGAAAATTAGGAGGTTGATCACGATGAGCGGGGAGCCTCCAGGATTTGGTATGGACTTTGCGAGTTAATCTCAAGCATGCAAGGAAAGGAGGTGATCCTGACATGACCAAGAAAGCGGCAGGAACCGTAGTAACCCTTGTTGCCATCCTGGTGGGCCTCGCCCTCTCCACCGGTGTGGCCTTTGCTGCGGCGAAGACAATCACCGGTGAGGTGATCTCGGCAGACCACTCCGCGAATACCCTGATGATCAAAGCTCAGGGGCAGGACATGACTTTCAGTGTCGCGGAGAAGGCTACAAGGGCTCTGGCTGACCTTAAGCCGGGCGATCAGGTGACGGTCAACTACACCGAGGCCGAAGGGAAGCGTATCGCTCAGTCCATCACGAAGGGCTGAGCCGACGCGAAAGGCCGAGAAAAGGCGGCTCTCGCATCGAGAGTCGTCTTTTCTTCTTGTGAGAGAGGCGAGAGGATATAGGTTGGGGACTATATGAATCTGGAGTTGGGCCAGGCGGGATATGTGGCCGATATCGGCTGGCGGACGACGCGGATTCGGGTGTTGCCAAACAACATGGTCAAGGAAGGAATCGATATCCCTTTCCCGCAGCGGGTGGTCCACGTTCGCGCGATGGATGGCGATGCGCCTCTTCCCCTTTGAGGCAGACACAAGAAGGACGAGAGAGTTTGGGCTTGGCGGCGCCCTGGCACTTAATAAGGCGCTGAAGGGAAGACCCGAGGTGGGGTGAATGCTTGAGCGTTCCGAGGTGCCCTTCGAGTTTTTCTATTGTATCGAACTACGCCAGGTATTGGGGCTGCGGGCCGAAACCGAGAAAGAGCTGGCGAGGCTGCTCCGACAGGTTTCGCTGGATTCGGTCTACTACCACACTTACGGATTGCTGCTCCGCCACCGGTACAGGGCTGGGGCGTACGGGAGCGACTTCGCGACGTGGGCGGCGACCCAGGTCCGTGATCGGGTCCTGGGCGAGCGCCTTGCGGCGGTGGATCCGCTTCGTTACAACTCGCTGGCCGATCTCAGGGAGGCGATCGTCTGCGTGATCGACAATCACCTGGAGAGCATAACAGTCGTTCCCCGTGTTGTGTACAGCGAACCGTTCGAATTCATCGAGTCCAAAATCGTAGGGGTACCGACAGGACTCGAGGCTTACACCCTTGAGGAATTTATGCAGGCCCTGAGCGAGACAGATGACACGACTATCTACTACCATGCCATCGAGTCCAGGAGGCGGCTGAAGCACACCCGAACGGACTTTTCGGCCTGGCTGCGGGATGACCTCCACTTACCGGTACTGGCCGCCAGGGTACAGGCCCTGGATCCTTACGCCGGGGGCCTGGAACGGATGCGGACCCATATCTTGGCTTACTGCAGGCAGGTGTTGACGCTAGGGCGCGACCTATGAATGTCATAGGCCTTGACGACTATCAAGAGGTCACCCCCAAAGGGACCGTGCAGTTTCTCCGATCTCTCGCAAAGCGTGTGCGAGGCCGACGGTTCCTGCACATCAACTCCACCAGATATGGTGGTGGGGTAGCCGAGATCCTTCATCGACTGGTACCGATCATGACCGAGCTTGGCGTGGATGCTCGTTGGGAAACGATCAAAGGGGATCCCGCCTTTTTCTCTGTTACAAAGTCCCTTCACAACGCCCTCCAGGGGCGGGAAGCGTTGATCACAAAAGAGATGCGCGGCCACCATGCGGCCATAAATCGAGAAAACGCACGACACCTGTCGCTTGAAGGGGATTTAGTGCTGATACATGATCCTCAACCTGCCCCGCTCATCGACTATCGCCCAGCGGAAGGGAAGTGGGTCTGGCGCTGTCATATCGATCTGTCGCATCCGCAGCGAAGCGCGTGGCGGCTTCTCCGAAAGTACGTGGCGAAATACGATGCAGTCATCTTCTCGTTACCGAAGTTCTCGCAACAGCTCCCGATCCCGCAGTTCCTTGTGTGCCCGTCTATTGACCCGCTCAGCGAGAAGAATCGTGACCTCAGTCAGGCTGAGGTGGACGGGATTCTCGCGCGACTCGACATCCCGAGAGATAAGCCTATCCTCCTGCAGGTATCCCGGTTCGACCGTTTCAAAGACCCAATCGGGGTGATCAAGGCTTACCGCCTGGTCAAGAAATACCACGACTGTCGACTGATCCTGGCGGGGGGAGGAGCCCAGGATGATCCAGAGGGAGAAGAGGTGCTGGCGGACGTGCGGGAAGAGGCAGGCCTCGATCCAGATATCCATGTCCTTGAGCTTCCACTCGACGCTCACCTGGAGATCAATGCACTTCAGCGAGCTGCTACGATTGTCCTGCAAAAGTCGCTCCGGGAAGGGTTTGGCCTCACGGTGGCCGAGGCGATGTGGAAGGGCAAGCCCGTCGTGGGCGGTGCGGCTGGCGGGATCACTGTCCAGGTGATAGACGATGTGACCGGCTACACCGTGAACTCGGTCGAGGGTGCAGCGTTCCGTGTCAGATATCTCCTCAACAATCCAGACCTCATGGCGAAGATGGGGGAGGCGGGGCGGGAGTACATTCGACGTGACTTCCTAATCACGCGTCATCTGGCCGACTACCTGGCCATGCTCATGATCCTCACTGGGAACGAATAAAGCGAATGAAGAGAGGGCTGGAGAGGGTGAGCTTAGAGTACCCTGAAGACTTCCTTACGCTTCGGGCTCCATAGAACTACTCCAGCGCGAGAGGAAAGGCGTATGCGAATCACCGTGCGGCTTGTGCTCTCGATTCTGGTTGTTGTCAGTGCCTTCGTGCTGGCATTTACCCTCGTGCAGGTTCGGCAGGAAAAACAGCGGCAGAGGGTCGATCTTGAGCGGCGGGCCTCGCTATTGGCTGAAAGCCTGGGAGAGAGTATTGAACCCTTGGTGCAGCAAGGCCATTCAGCGCGGCTTCATCGGATCGTCGAAAAGTTCGGAAACCGGGAGCGAATTGCCGGAGTGGCCGTGTACGACGCTAAGGGGCTCCCGCTGGCGGTCACGCAAACCTTCTCCGCCCAGTTCACGACACCGCCAGAGATCGTGATGGAGGCTATCACCGCCGATCAGGCGATGAACGATCTGATCACTGTCGGCAACAGGCAGATGTTTGTGTTTGTGTTGCCGCTCCGCGTTGAGGAATCTAAAGAGCAGGTCGCCGGCGCGCTCGTTCTCTTCCACGATGCCACCTACATCCAGGATCGCTTGCAGCAGATCTGGCAACACAATTTCCTCCGACTTCTGGTTCAGGCCCTATTGATCTCGCTGGTAAGCTTGGTCGTTGTCCGTTGGACGCTTATTCGACCCATGCAGCAAATGACGGAGTGGATGAAGCGGCTGCGCATGGGGGATGCGGCTGGCCCCTCGCCCCCTTCAAACGAAACCCTCTTGCACCCATTGGCCACCGAAGTAACCCACCTAGCCAACAGCCTCTCCGCAGCCAGAGCTACCGCTGAACATGAGGCGCGGCTCAGGCGGGCAGGGGACTCCCTTTGGACTGCGCAACGACTGAAGGAACATTTGCGAACACAATTCCAAGGACGATCGCTCTTCGTCGTTTCAAACCGTGAGCCCTACAGCCACGTGAAACGGGGGAGGCGGATCGAATGCGTGGTCCCGGCCAGCGGTCTAGTCACCGCCCTGGAACCTGTGCTGGCCGCCTGTGAAGGAACATGGATTGCCCATGGGAGTGGTGACGCTGACAGTCTGGTCGTCGATCATAACGATCGACTCAGGGTCCCCCACGAACGTCCGCAATATACCCTGAAGCGGGTGTGGCTGACAAAGGAGGAAGAAGAAGGGTACTACTATGGCTTTGCCAATGAGGGGCTATGGCCCCTCTGTCATATCGCCCACACCCGGCCCATCTTTCGAGCCGAGGATTGGCGGTACTATCAACTAGCGAACGAAAAGTTTGCGCAGGCCACGTTGGCCGAACTCGAAGGCGTTGATGAGCCGTGCGTGCTGATTCAGGACTACCACCTTGCCTTGCTACCTGGGCTGATCAAGAAACAGCGTCCTGATGCCCGCGTAGGGCTCTTTTGGCATATCCCGTGGCCTAATCCGGAATCGTTTGGCATCTGCCCATGGCAATGTGAGTTACTTCATGGAATGCTGAGTGCAGATCTGATCGGGTTCCACATCCAGTTTCACTGCAACAACTTCCTGGAGACGGTGGATCGAGTGTTGGAATCCCGCATCGAGTGGGAGCACTTCGCGGTCCATCGCGGCGATCACAGGACTTGTGTCAAGCCGTTCCCAATCAGCATCGCCTATTCGGATGCCCCCCACGCATCAGCAGAAACTACAGGCGAAGAAAAGTGTAAAGAGGAGTTGCTCACAGAACTCGGCGCCAAAGCGACGCGCCTTGCGGTGGGCGTTGATCGCCTCGACTATACCAAGGGGATCCTGGAACGCCTGCGCGGTATCGAACGATTTCTGGAGAGACATCCTCAGTACCAGGGTCAGCTCAGTTTTGTGGAGCTTGGCGCGCCGAGCCGCACGCACATCACGCACTATCGGAACCTGCTCGCAGCAGTCGAGGCCGAGTGCGATCGTATTAACTGGCGCTTTCAGAGCGGTGCGTGGAAACCGATTCTGCTCCTGAAGCGGCATCACAGCCACAAGGAGATCCAACCGTTCTACAAGGCAGCCGACATCTGCCTGGTGACATCTCTCCACGATGGGATGAATCTCGTGGCAAAAGAGTTCGTTGCGGCTCGAGACGATGAACAAGGCGTCCTGATTCTGAGCCAATTTACGGGGGCCTCACGTGAGCTCCGCGATGCCCTCATTGTGAACCCCTATGATATCGAAGCGCTCGCCGACGCGATCCATGCGGCCTTGAATATGCCCGCCGAGGAGCAGTCCGTTCGCATGCGAAGAATGCGCGACACCGTGAGGGAGCACAACGTGTACCGTTGGGCAGCAGATCTGATCACGGACCTCGTTCATGTTCGCATTGAGGAATCGCTGTCCTTGAAGGCGTGAGATCGCAAGCCCCCATGGAATGGCTCTGGGCTCAGCGGCTGCAGGTGGAGGAGCGCATACGCGGAGCTGGGCACATCTTGCTGCTCCTTGATTACGACGGCACACTGACGCCGATTGTGCCTCTACCAACGCAGGCGACGCTATCTTTATCTACGCGGGCACTGCTTCAGAGACTCTCGTGTAGTCCCTGCATGTCTGTAGCCCTGATCAGCGGTCGAGCGCTTAACGAGCTAAGGCAGCTAGTCGGGCTACGAACTGTGATCTATATTGGCAACCATGGACTGGAGATCTGGCGAGAGGGGCGGCGGACAGGCGTGGTCGTGCCGCGTTCTTTCCGGAAAGCAGTCGGCTGTATCAAGGGTCGGCTTACGAGCCTCGTAACAGAGATTCCCGGGGCGATCGTTGAAGACAAAGGACTTTCGGTGAGCCTGCATTACCGGTTGGTGCCCAAGGACCTGGTGGCTCACCTCAAGGCAGCGTTTCGGCGCGAGGTGCTACCCCTTGTGCGTGCGGCGGAGTTGACTATCCTTCCCGGCAAGAAGGTCATTGAGGTCCGACCAGGCCTCAATTGGACGAAGGGCCACGCCGCGCTCTGGTTGGTCAGGCGAATGAGCTATCGAACGCTCTTACCGATCTACATCGGTGATGACAGGACGGACGAAGATGCATTCGGCGTTCTGAGGGGCGGCATCACGATACGGGTCGGCGCTGATCGGCGATCGAAAGCACACTACTATGTACGAAGCGTGAAGGAAACGCTTGCACTCCTTGAATGGATGGCAACTACACTTATATGAACGTCCCAATCATATAACATGCCCGACATTCCGCTAACTTGCCTGCGGTTCACAGGAGTTCTTCTCATCCACACACCAGACGCACCTTTGAAAATGACCGAGAGTAGTGTATCTTTAATGAGTTCTTCGACTGGTCACGTCGCCTCGTGCGAGCTTCCTTCGAACTCCACCAGAGGCATGCAGTCACAGGTATTACCACCAGACAGCAGGTCTAATGATGTCAACCCTGTCCGCTAAAGCGATCGAGGCGATCGTCCAGGGTGAGCATGGCGATCCGTTCGCTGTGCTGGGCCCGCATGAGGTGCGCGTCGCCCTAGAGCCATGCGTCGCCGTGCGCGCCTTCCTCCCGGATGCCCGGGAGGCGACGGTCGTCCATGCTGATGGCGTGAGCAAGGACCAGCCCATGGAGCTGGTGCACCCGGATGGCCTCTTCGAGGTCGTAGTCCCGACGCCGGGCGGCCTCTTTCCCTATCGACTGCGTGTAGTGGATCGGCAGGGACAGGGATGCGAGATCGAGGACCCTTACCGTTTTCCCCCGACCTTGAGTGACTATGACCTGCACCTGATTGGCGAGGGCAGCCATCTCAGAAACTATGAAAAGTTGGGGGCCCACCTGATAACCCTCGGTGGCGTGCCTGGGGTGTGCTTTGCGGTCTGGGCCCCCAATGCCAAAAGAGTCAGCGTCGTCGGAGATTTCAATCACTGGGACGGCCGGCGCCATCCGATGCGAAACCATCCCGGGAACGGCATATGGGATCTCTTCATCCCTGGGCTCACAGAAGACGCGCTGTACAAATTCGAGATCAAGTCGCAATCCGGCGAGCCGCTCGCCCTCAAAGCCGACCCGTTCGCCTTTGCCTTCGAACCACCACCCCGAACCGCCTCGCGTGTGTTCAACATTGATACCTACCGGTGGGGGGATGCGTTATGGATGGACGCGCGAGCTCGCCAGAACGTGCTTGAGCGACCGGTATCGATCTACGAGGTGCATCTCGGCTCCTGGATGCGGGTGTCCCAGGAGGAGAATCGTTTTCTGACCTATCGAGAGCTGGCTCACCGGCTTGCGAATTACGTAACCGAGATGGGGTACACCCACGTCGAACTACTCCCGATCACGGAGCACCCGTTTTACGGCTCGTGGGGGTACCAAACAATCGGCTACTTCGCGCCAACCTGCCGGTATGGAACGCCAACCGACTTCATGTACTTCGTCGATTACCTGCACCAGCGCGGGATCGGCGTGATCCTTGACTGGGTCCCGTCCCATTTCCCCCGCGACCCGCACGGGTTGGCCTACTTCGACGGGACCCACCTCTATGAGCATGAAGATCCCCGCAAAGGCGAACATCGCGAGTGGGGTACGCTCACCTTCAATTACGGCCGAAAGGAAGTGGACAACTTTCTGCTAGGCAATGCGCTCTTCTGGCTTGAACGCTATCACCTGGATGGGCTGCGGGTGGACGCGGTGGCCTCGATGCTCTACCTGGACTATTCCCGGAAACCCGGAGAGTGGGTCCCTAACATCTATGGCGGTAACGAGAATCTGGAGGCGGTCGCCTTCCTTCGGCGCTTCAACGAGTTGGTCTATGCGTACCATTCTTGCGTGATGACCATTGCCGAAGAGTCCACGGCCTGGCCCCAGGTCTCGCGCCCGACCTATGTAGGCGGGCTCGGCTTTGGATTGAAGTGGAACATGGGGTGGATGCACGACATGCTCGGGTACATGGCGCTCGACCCAATCCATCGAAGCTACCATCACAATGATCTCACCTTCGGTCTGCTGTACGCCTTCACCGAGAACTTCACCCTGCCCCTCTCGCACGATGAGGTGGTGCATGGGAAAGGCTCACTGCTCGGAAAGATGTCGGGTGATGACTGGCAGAAGTTCGCCAACCTGCGCTGCTTCTCTGTCTACATGTATGGGCATCCCGGCAAGAAGCTCTTGTTCATGGGAGGAGAGTTCGGCCAGCGGCGCGAGTGGGATCACGACCAGAACCTGGACTGGCACCTCCTCACGGAGGGCCCACACCACAAAGGCTTACAGTTACTAATGCGCAATCTGAACCACCTCTACCGGTCACAACCGGCCCTCTACGAGGTCGATTTCGAGCCTCGCGGATTCGAATGGATCGATTGCCATGACTGGCAGGGGAGCGCCGTCGCCTTCTTGCGCCGGGCGAAGGACCAGGACGACTTTGTGGTCGTGGTCTGTAACTTCACCCCCGTACCCCGACACGACTATCGCATCGGTGTGCCGACCGGGGGCTACTATGTGGAGCTACTGAACTCAGACGCCGCGATCTACGGTGGCAGCAACCTCGGGAATGGTGGCGGCATTGCGGCAGAGCCGATCCCCGATCATGGGCGACCGTTCTCATTGCGCCTCACTATTCCTCCACTGGGCGGATTGATCCTTAAGCCTGCCACAGGTGTCGCGCTATGACAGACCGGCCCGCTGAGCAGCCTCCTTCGACTAGACTCAGAGTAGGCTCAGTGCAGGACAAGCTCCGTTTTCTGCTTGTCCTGCACAACCATCAGCCTCTTGGTAATTTTGATGAAGTGATTCAGTCGCTCCTGGACAGGGCTTATCGGCCCCTCCTTGAGGCCATCCACGCCAGACCGGCGCTCAAATTCACCCTGCATCTGAGCGGTCCGCTTCTACTGTGGCTGGAGCGCCGAGCCCCGGATTACCTCGATCTCATCGGCGAACTGGTCCAGCGCGGCCGGCTGGAGCTCCTGTCAGGAGGGTTATACGAGCCGATTCTGGCCGCCATTCCGCACGAGGATCGAATCGCCCAGATCACGCTGATGAGCGAGCGCGTTCGATCCCGTTTCGGTGTTCGGCCGCGCGGCCTGTGGCTGACGGAGCGGATCTGGGACAACGCGATCATCCCGTCTCTGGTAGATGCGGGGGTCGACTATGTCTTGATGGATGACCGAGCCTTTCTCACATCAGGATTTGATGCCGAGCGACTGTACGACTACTACCTCACTGAAGCGGAGGGCGAGTCGCTTGCAATCTTTCCGATCGATAAGACGCTCCGGTACCTGATCCCGTTCCGCCCACCGGACGAGATTGAGGCGCACCTGCGCTGGATCGCGCGGATGGGCGGGCGGCTGGCTATCGCGGCTGACGATGGCGAGAAGTTCGGCGGGTGGCCTGGGACGGCAAAGTGGGTCTACAGCGACGGATGGCTGAAGGGGTTCCTGGATCTGCTTGAAGGTGCGAGCGATTGGCTCGTGTCGCAGACGGTGAGCGAGGCATTGGAGGGTGTTCGCCCCGCTGGCTTATGCTATCTGCCTACCTGCTCATACATCGAGATGGAAGAATGGTCCCTCGGGCCGGATGGAGGGCGACGATTTGAAGAGCTTAAGGGTCGTCTCGGCCCCGATGCCGATCGGTTCATGCCGAATCTACGCGGAGGGCATTGGAAGCATTTCCTGGTCCGGTATCCTGAGGCGAACCGTGCCCACAAGAAGGGTCTGGCGCTTAGCCGACTGCTGCCAGAAGGGCGCGGGACCCAACAGGCCAGGCTTGAGCTCTTCGCGGCTCAGTGTAACGATAGCTACTGGCACGGGGTATTCGGCGGCCTATACCTGCCCCATTTGCGGCATGAGATCTGGCGACGTCTGGCGCGCGCCGAGGCCCGGATCCGCCGCCGCCAGAAGCTTAAGGTTGAGACGATCGATCTCGATTGCGACGGGGCGCCGGAGGTCTGGGTCTCGAGCAGCCGCTTCTCGGCCCAAATTCAGCCCCATCGCGGCGGTCGGCTGGTGGAGTGGACCGACTTCGCCGGAGAGGTCAACCTCCTCAATACCCTCACGCGCCGCCCGGAGGCCTACCACGACCTGATCAGGCGCGCGGCGACGCAACCCGAACGGCAGGCGCAAGAGGGTATCCCGGGGATTCACGACCTGCGGCGAGCGACGCCGGCCGATCTTGTGAACGGGCTCTGCTACGATCAATGGGAGCGCGCCGCGTTCCTCGACCACTTTTTCACTGGGCCAGATCCGCTGTCGGCCTGGGTCTGCGGTCACCTGGACGAGCGGGGCGATTTCATCGAAACCCCCTGGAGCTTCAAGCCGACATCCAGTGGCGTGGTCCTTGAACGACTAGGTCGGGTTCGAACCGAACCCGACCTCAGCCATCCGCTTCACCTGCGGAAGGAATATGTCTTCACGGATAATCGAAGCCTCACTGTCCTCTACCGGATACAAAATCAGGGAGGCGATCGCATAGATGTTCGCTTCGGGGTAGAACTGAACTTCTTCCTGCATGGCCTCGCCTTTGGCCAATCGCTCATCACGCTGGGCGACCAGCGCGTCTCACTTGATAATCCAGCGCACGCAGCCGAGGTCGAGCGCTTCACCGTGTCCGCCTGGGAATCACACCCGCTGCTTCGCGTCGAACTCGACCATCCCGTCATCCTGTACAGCCACCTGGTAGCAACGGTCTCGCAATCGGAGGATGGGTACGAACGAACTGTGCAGGGGGTGGCGGCCATGCCGACATGGGACCTCCATCTCGATCCGGGTCAGGAGTGGACAGGACAGGTGATGGTAACAGTGTCGGGATGAGCAGATGGGCCCGCCGATCCTGGAGCCGCCGGAGATCCTCGGCATTGAGGCATTCGGCGAGTCCCAGGTTACCATCAAGGTGCCGGTCAAGACCATGCCTCAGAGGCAATGGGAAGTAGCGCGAGAGTTAGAAGGCGGATTAAAGCAACCTTTGGGAAAGAGGGGATCGAGATGCCCTATCCCACACGGGTGCACCTGACACGGATCGAGAGCCCTCCTCCAAAAGAGCGCCATGAGCTGTCCGCTATCAGTTGATAGTTCATTACTGACGCTTTTTTCAGGTGGCTTGACCGCCGTGAAGACCGGGGGTAGAATTGCTTTGTCGCTGTACTGGCGAAAAGGAAGGCTGGTATGCAAGACGAAATAGTCCCGACAGTCCTTGAGGCATATCGCAAGGCCATCGAGCAGGATCCTGAGAACATCGAGGCCCGGTATCAGCTTGCGCTGGAGTATCACCAGGCAAGGCGGGTGAAGGAAGCGATTGGCGAGATGCAACGGGTGATCATGCTGGACCCCAAGCGCCTCGATGCCCACTTTCAACTCAGCCTCTGGTATTACGGGCGGTGTATGTTTCACGCCGCAATTGACGCCGCCAGGAAGGTCTTAGCTCTGGACCCCACTCACCCTTGGGCTCACTATCGGATGGCGGTGTCCTACTTCCATCTGGGCAAGCTGGACCTGGCCATACAGAGTTTCGGGAAGGTGCTGGGCGCAGACCCCACGCATATCATGGTGCATTATCACCTCGGCATCATCTATGAGCGGAAACGGATGTGGCACGACGCGATCCGGGAATTCTCACAGGTAGTGTCCGAGAACCCTGAGGCTGCCTCCTCCCACTTCCACCTGGGACTTGCCTACAAGCGGTCGGGAATCCGCGACTTGGCCATCGGGGAATTTATGGCGGCCCTGAATCTCGACGGCGAAGACAACGCGTCCCTCGAACAGTTGCACGCCCTCCAAGAATAGTCCCAGGCTCCAGCCAGCCGGCCCCACGCTCAAGGGTTTTCTTCCGCAGGTATCTTCTCTCCCAGGGCAGATCCCCATCCTCATTCATCATAGGCCCACATTCCCATCGTGAGCTTCCGCATCTTCCCCCTCAGAACGGTATAGGGCACCGCGTAAGAACCGTTTTGTCACGTTCGCGGGTTCGACTATAATAGGACTGACATTGTGGAAGGACGGCTTTTTAAGAGGAGCACTTCATGCGGCACGGCCGCACCACGGCATGTGAAAACCCTCTACCCCCTAAGGGGGCGACGGGGGATTTGGACGAGTTGTCGGGTTACGCTACGCTAACCCGACCTACGGCTGAATGCTGAGGGCTGATAGCCGAACGCTTATCATGAAGATCTATACGCGGAAGGGCGATAAAGGCGAGACCGGGCTGATCGGCGGGACGAGGGTGTTGAAATCCACCCTTCGAGTCGAGGCATACGGGGAGGTGGACGAACTGAACGCCGTCCTGGGCTGGATCAGGGCCAGGTTGACGGACGAGACGATCAGGGCAGAGCTGTTGCAGGTCCAACGCGACCTCTTCGCCGTCGGCGCGCAACTTGCCGATCCGAGCGGCCATGTTGAAGAGAAGGCCGAGAAGACGGGAATCAGCGAGGGAAGAGTTCGAGATCTCGAAGGGATCATCGACCGGTACGATACCGTGCTGAGCCCGCTACGCGCCTTCATCCTGCCGGGCGGTTCAGAGGGCGGTGCACTACTCCACCTGGCCAGAACTGTCTGCCGGCGGGCAGAACGGCGGATGGTCGCGTTGTCCCGGGACGTGCCGCTCTCGCCTATTCTCATTACCTATATCAATCGGCTCTCCGACCTCCTCTTCACCCTGGCCAGGGCGGTCAATCGTGAGGCGGGGATCGAAGAGATTCCGTGGTAGCAACGGAGGTGTAGATTGCCCATCCTGAAGGTAGCCCGTCTGGGGCATCCGGTCTTACGGCAGGTCGCACCGCCCGTCAGACCGGAGACGATTCGAGAGGCCGAGATTCAGCGCCTCATTGATGATATGATCGAGACGATGCGGGAGTACGAAGGCGTCGGGGTTGCGGCACCCCAGGTCCATGTCTCACAGCAAATTGTTGTGATTGAGGCGAAGGGGAACCGACGCTATCCTGACGCGCCGGATATTCCACTCACGGTCCTGATCAATCTGGAGGTGACCCCGCTCGCTCCGGACATGGAGGACGACTGGGAAGGATGCCTCAGTCTGATCGATTTCCGTGGGCAGACGCCGCGCTATCGGCAGGTGCGGGCAAAGGCGCTCGATCGGGAGGGCCAGCCGCTTGAATTCATCGCCACCGGGTTCCACGCACGGGTGCTCCAACACGAGCGCGACCACCTGCTGGGCAAGCTCTTTATCGATCGGATGCCCAGCCTCAAGACCCTGTCCTACCTTCCCGAGTTCAGTCGCTACTGGAATCGCTAAGCGATGATACGCTGGCCGGAGGCGATCTGGTGGACCAAGGGCAGGTCCGCCGGCGGAAACGAATAGGCGGCGATTTCCGCCGGAGTAACCCAGCAAAAGGCTTCACACCCGAGGGGGCTAGGTTCACCGGCCAGAACGGTGCACCGATAGAAACGGAGCTGGACCTGGCGCCCAGCATCGTAGTGCTCAGCAGAGGCCACCTGTTCATCAACAGCGATTGTCAGCCCCAGTTCTTCCATGACCTCTCTCATCAGGCAAGCCTCGAAGCTCTCACCAGGCTCTCGCTTGCCGCCGGGAAACTCCCATAGTCCTCCCAAGGGAGCATTGCTCAAGCGCTGGGCGATGAGGATCTTCCCGTCCCTGACGATGAGGCCGGCCGTTACCTCGACTGTCGGCGCAACTTCAGACATGACTTGTTTTCCTGTAACTACTCAGGTGTTTAGACTGAAGGCTGAAGGTTCTCAATTATCTCGCAAGACACGAATCGAGCCATTCAAGACCTTTTCGGAGTTGTGTATGATCACGCATGACGTACCCCTAAAAGCCTTCAGCCTTCAGCCTATCTACCTGAGTCGTTACGTTTTCCTTATCCCATGGGTAAGAGATGCAGAGTGTCCGCATTGGGCAGGTCGGGCAGTTGGGCTTCCGGGCGGTGCAGATGAGCGCGCCAAGGTCCATCATGGCCTGATTGAAGTCATACCCTTTGCCTTCTGGGATCAAGGCTTCCGAGAGGTCCCAGAGACGTTTCACTGGCTTGGAGCCGTTCCCATTCATCGGACCAAGGAAGACCCGCTGTAGCAGCCTTTTCACGTTGGTATCGAGGATCGGGGTGTCCTTGCGAAAGGCGAAGCTCATCACCGCACCGGCGGTATAGCGGCCAATCCCCTTGAACGCCTGAAGCTTCTCCATGGAGGCCGGGATCTTGCCGCCATGTTGCTGAATAGTCTCCTGTGCGATGGCGTGCAGGCGAACCGGCCGGACATTGTAGCCAAGCGGCCGCCAGGTGGCCTCGACGTCGCTCACAGAGGCGCTGGCGAGCCGCTCGATCGAGGGGTACTTCCGGAGAAACTGCTTATACTTGGGGACGACCCGATCAACCTGAGTCTGTTGCAGCATCACCTCGGAGACCAGGATCTTATACGGGTCAGAGGTCTTTCGCCAAGGCAGGTCTCGCCGATTGCGCGCATACCAGCGCAAGAGTCTCTGCTGAAATTTTCGCCTGATGGCGGGATCCGGGAACTGATTGTTGACGGGCGGCATGGGCCGTAGTATAAGAAGTTGTAGGGTCGATTTCAATACCATTCAGGCATTCACCGCCAGCTATCAGCGTAGGGGCAGGGCTTGTCCTGCCCAGAGAGGGCGCAGCAAGCAGCGCCCCTACATCGCTAATAGCTGATTGCTGAACGACTAAAAGGGAGTGAGGACATAGATGGCGACACACCCGATGAAACCGGAGCGGTTTTTCCTGGAAAAGTTCGGGCTGACGGAGCGGCACCTTGAGCGGGGATTGGGTGCCGCCCTTGGCCGACAGATCGATGATGCTGATCTCTACTTCGAGTACCGGATCAGCGAATCCATGCTGCTCGAGGAGGGGATAATCAAGCAGGCGACGAAGAACATCAACCAGGGGGTCGGCGTCCGGGCTCTCGCTCACGAGAAGACAGGGTACGCCTTTTCCGACGAGATCAGTGTGGAGAATCTGGAACTCGCCGGCTCCCGGGCCAAGGGGATCGCTGAGCGGGCGGGCACCGGGACCTCTCCGCCGGTGAAGGTTGGCGGCACGCCTCCCCATGATCTATACCCGGTTCGTCTCCAGCCGGTAGAGATTCCGCTGGAGAAGAAGATCGATCTGCTCCAGCGAATTGACGCCATTGTCAGGAAAGCCGATCCCCGGATCGTCCAGGTGATGGCATCATTTGCCTGCGAGTCTAAGATCGTTATGATCGCGACCTCTGCCGGCGTCATGGTCGGCGACATCCAGCCGCTCTCACGCCTGAACATCACCTGCATCGCCCAAGAGGGCGAGAACAGACAAGTGGGGAGCTGGGGCGGAGGCGGCCGGGCCGACTTTGAGTTCTTCCTGGAGGGAGGCCGCTTCGAGCGCTACGCCAAGGAGGCCGCCCGCCTGGCCATCATGAACCTCAGTGCAGCCGACGCCCCTGCCGGAACGATGGACGTCGTCCTCGGCCCCGGATGGCCCGGCATCTTGCTGCACGAGGCGATCGGCCACGGCCTTGAAGGCGACTTCAACCGGAAGAAGACCTCGGCCTTCTCCGACCGGATCGGGCAGCAGGTGGGCTCTCCACTTGTCACCGTGGTGGACGATGGCACGATCCCAGGACGCCGTGGCTCGCTGAATGTCGATGACGAGGGAACCCCGACCGGACGCACTGTCCTGATCGAGCGCGGGATCCTGCGGGGGTATCTGCAAGATCGATTGAATGCGCGCCTGATGGGAATGGAACCCACAGGCAACGGCCGACGCGAGAGCTACGCCTATCAGCCGCTCCCACGCATGACCAACACCTTCATGCTGGCTGGCGACTCGACACCAGAGGAGATTATCAGGTCCGTCAAGCACGGCCTGTACGCCGTGACCTTCGGCGGCGGCCAGGTGGACATCACGAGCGGCAAGTTCGTCTTTTCGGCCAGCGAAGCCTACATGATCGAGGACGGAAAGGTCACAAAGCCGGTCAGGGGCGCCACGTTGATCGGCCACGGCCCGGATGTTCTCACCCGAGTAACCATGGTGGGCAATGACCTGAAGCTGGACGAGGGAGTTGGGACGTGCGGGAAGGACGGTCAATCGGTCCCCGTAGGCGTGGGCCTCCCAACCATCAAGATCGAGGGGCTGACAGTGGGCGGGACCCAGGGCAGGCCAAGGGGGGAGCGAAACCAATGATCAGTCAGCATATCGTCGAGGAAGTCCTGCAGGGGGCAAAGCGAAAAGATGCCACAGCGGCCGACCTGGTTCTGATCGAGAATGAGCTGGTCACAGCCCAGGTCAGGTTAAGGGAGACCGAAACGCTCCGAAGCGCCAAAGAGGTCCGACTTGGGTTACGGCTTTTTTTCGACAAACGATCCGCCACCAGTTCCACCTCAGACCTCTCCAAGGAGTCGCTCGCGCAATTGGTAGAGGATACTGCCGTTCTGGCAAAGGCGACCGCCCACGATGAGTGCTCGGGGCTGCCGGCGGCGGAAGAATGCGCCAAGAGCCTCCCGGATCTTCATCTGTACGATCCGAATGGCGAGGCCCTCACCGTCAAGGACCAGATCGATCGAGCCAGGGCGGCTGAGGATGCGGCCCTGTCCTATGACAGCAGGATCACCAATTCCGAGGGGGCAGAGTTCGCAAGCAACCTCTATCGGATCATCTACGGCAGCAGCCAGGGCTTTCTGGGTGAGTATCGAGGCTCGACCTTCAGCCTGGCGGTGACGCCCATCGCCTCGTCTGAGGACGGCATGCAACGCGATCACTGGTACTCGCGCGCCAGGCACCTGGGCGCCATGGAACCGCCCGAAGCGATTGGGAAGCGGGCGGCCGAGCGGGCCCTTAGGCGCCTGGGCGCACGGAAGATCAAGACCCAGGAGGTCCCGGTGATCTTCGACCCTGAGACCTCCGCCAACCTCATGCGCATCTTCTGTTCTGCGCTCTTCGGTCCCGCGCTCTATCGTGGAGCCTCGTTTCTGATCGACAAGCTGGATGATCGGATCGCCGCTGAGAGCGTCTCGGTATACGACGATGGCACATTACCGGGTCATCTCGGCTCAAAGCCGTTCGATGGCGAGGGACTCCCAACCCGCCGGAATGTTATCGTGGAAAACGGCGTCCTGCGCAGTTACCTCATCGATAGCTATTCCGCCCGCAAGCTCGGTATGAAGCCGACCGGCAGCGCGAGCCGAGGCGCCGGCGATTCCCCAACCCCCTGGCCGACGAACTTTTACCTTCAGTCCGGGCCGCACGAGCCGGCCGAGATCATTCGCTCGGTGGACGCCGGGCTCTATGTCACCGAACTGATCGGCTTCGGCGTGAACCTCGTGACCGGCGACTACTCGCAGGGCGCGGTGGGGTTCTGGATCGAGAAGGGCGAACTGACCTACCCGGTGGAGGAGATCACCATTGCCGGTAACCTCAAGGAGATGCTCTTGGGGATCGAGATGGTAGGTAATGACCTGACATTTCGCAGCAGTGTCGTCGCCCCCACCCTCAAGATCCGCCGCATGACCGTCGCCGGGCATTAGCCATGCGCGTTTTGCCTGGGGGAGTCATTGCGAGGGGTACCGCCACGGGGCGATCTCAAACACGTAGTGGAGTAAGGAATCTGGAAATCGTGATAAGTCCTATGGTGTCCCACAATCACCTTCAAGGCATGCTCCGACGGATCTTCCCCCTGACATTGGGCAGAATAATCCTTATAACCGCTTATAGACAATGTGTTTGTGGAATCGCTTGGGGCTTTGACGTCCTGCCTACTTCTCCGGCAGCGCCACACCG
>Ga0080064_1003284_pt1 | contig 23956 bp, 23 predicted proteins | sample Subgrocontami54m_FD_69260 | JGI IMG/M metagenome (GOLD analysis project Ga0080064, IMG submission 69260) | Subsurface groundwater microbial communities from S. Glens Falls, New York, USA - GMW46 contaminated, 5.4 m (SPADES assembly) (version 2) ...
TGAAGCACAAGGTCAAACACATTCATTTCGTCGGCATCGGCGGTTGTTCAACGAACCGCCGTGATCGGTGCATGGCATGAAGCACAAGGTCAAACACATTCATTTCGTCGGCATCGGCGGTAGCGGCATGAGCGGCATAGCCGAAGTGCTGCTGGGCCTGGGTTACCAGGTGAGCGGCTCGGATGTGGCGCACAACGCGGCCACGCGGCGCCTGCAGGACAAGGGCGCGCGGGTGCTGATCGGGCACGATCCCGGACACGTCGCCGGGTCCGACGTGGTGGTGGTATCGACTGCCATCAAGCACGACAATCCGGAAATCGCCGCGGCGCGCCGCGATCATATTCCGCTGGTGCCGCGGGCCCTGATGCTGGCCGAACTGATGCGTCTCAAGCAGGGCATCGCCATCGCCGGGACGCACGGCAAGACCACCACCACCAGCCTGGTGGCGAGCGTCCTCGCCGAAGCAGGGGAGGATCCGACGTTCGTCATCGGCGGGCGGCTCAACAGCGCCGGTTCGCACGCGCGCCTCGGTCGGGGCGACTATCTGGTGGTCGAAGCGGATGAGTCCGATGCTTCCTTCCTGCATCTGCAGCCGGTCATTGCCGTGGTGACCAACATCGATGTCGATCACATGGAGACGTACAACCACGATTTTGCGGGACTGAAGCGCGCCTTCATCGAATTCCTTCAGAGGCTGCCTTTCTACGGCGCGGCGGTGGTGTGCATCGACGACGCCGCGGTGCGCGACACCGTCCAGCTGGTGAGCCGGCGCATCATCACCTACGGTCTGGGTGAGCAGGCCGACATGCGGGCTACCGGTATCCGGCATGTCGCCGGGCGCATGCGCTTCACCGTGGCAAGGCGCGCCAGGCTGTTGCGACGTGGCCAGAAGTCCGCACTCGATGTGGAACTCAACCTGCCCGGGGTCCACAACGTGCTCAATGCCCTGGCGGCAATCGGTGTGGCCCAGGAACTCGGGCTGCCCGATGAAGCGGTGGTGGCGGCGTTGAAATCATTCCAGGGCGTCGGCCGCCGGCTGCAGCGCTACGGCGAAACCACCATCCGTCCGGGCTGTGTCGCCGGTGTGATCGACGACTACGGTCACCATCCGGTCGAAATGCGTGTCACCCTGGATGCGATCCGCGGCGCATTTCCCGATCGGCGATTGCTGCTCGCGTTCCAGCCTCACCGCTACTCCCGCACCCGCGATCTGTTCGACAATTTCGTCGAAGTGCTGTCCACGGCCGATGAACTGCTGCTCGCCGATGTCTATCCGGCAGGCGAGAGCTACATCGAGGGCGCAGACGGCAAAAGCCTGTATCGGGCGGTCCGCGACGGCAGGCGCGTCGCGGCTACCTTCGTCGAAAACATCGCCGACATGGCGAAATCCATCCGCAAGGCAGCCCGCAACGGCGATGTGATCGTGACCATGGGAGCCGGATCGATCGGCGCCGTGGCGCCCTCGCTGGCCAGGAGGGAAACGGGCAAAACACGGCAATCGGACAAGACACGGCGCGGCGGCAGCGCCGGCTCCGCGCGCAGCGCATGAACATGGCTGACCAGACCCATTTGCAGCCGTCAATCCGCGGCGCGTTGCGCTTCGACGAACCGATGCGAAAGCACCTCAGCTGGCGCGCGGGCGGCGCGGCGCGGCAGTTTTTTGTACCGGCCGATACGGCCGACCTGGCGGCGTTCCTGCGCCGCCTGCCGGCGCGCGAACCGATATGCATGCTCGGCCTGGGCAGCAACCTTTTGGTGCGCGACGGCGGATTTGCCGGAACCGTGGTGCTCAATCACGACACCCGCGCCGTCGTGCATCTGGAAGGCGAGCGGGTCTTTGCCGCGGCCGGCGTCGCCTGCCCGAAGGTTGCGCGCTTTGCCGCCACGCGCGGTCTGGAAGGCGCTGAATTTCTTGCCGGCATTCCGGGCACGGTGGGCGGCGCGCTTGCCATGAACGCCGGCTGTTACGGCAGCGAGACATGGGCGCACGTGCAGCAGGTACGCACCATCGATCGTTCGGGCCGGGTGCGGGTGCGCCTTCCCGGCGATTTTCAGATCGGCTACCGGCATTGTGCTCCGCACCCGGGGGCGCGGGACGAATGGTTCATCGGCGCCTGGTTCGGCTTGCGTCCCGGCGACGCGGCCCGCGCACGGGAGCGTATCAGGGAATTGCTGTCGCGGCGCATTGCGACCCAGCCGCTGGGATTGCCCAACGCCGGCTCGGTATTCCGCAATCCGGCCGGCGACCATGCGGCGCGGCTGATAGAGGCGAGCGGACTGAAAGGCTTTTGCGTGGGCGGCGCCTGCATATCGACCCAGCACGCCAATTTCATCGTCAACCCGCGCGGCCTCGGGAGCGCGGCGGACATCGAGGCGCTGATTGATCGCGCCCGCGCAGAGGTGCTGCGCCAGCACGGCGTCGAACTCGTGCCCGAAGTGCGGATCATCGGAGATCCGGCATGAGCGCAAACAGCGGCATAGAGGGAAAAGTGGGGGTGCTCCTCGGCGGCCGCTCCGCCGAGCGCGACGTATCGCTGAACAGCGGCGGCATGGTGCTGGCGGCGTTGCGCAAAAAAGGCGTGGACGCGTATCCGTTCGACCCGCGTGACCGGGGCATCGAAGCGCTGATCGCGGAGCGCTTCGAGCGCGTCTTCATTGCGCTGCACGGCCGCTACGGCGAAGACGGCACCATCCAGGGTGCGCTGGAACTGCTCGGTATCCCGTACACCGGATCGGGTGTGATGGCGAGCGCGCTGGCGATGGACAAGTGGCGCACCAAGCTGGTGTGGCACGCCGCCGGGGTGCCGACGCCCCCGTACGAACTGCTCGGCCGGCACACCGATCTTGCCGGCGTCGTGAATCGACTCGGATTGCCCTTGATGATCAAGCCGGCAAACGAGGGTTCCTCGATCGGCATGAGCAAAGTCGCGCAGGCGGGCGATCTGGCGGAGGCCTATGCGCTTGCCGCCAACTACGATCCGGTCGTCATCGCCGAGAAGTTCATCGAAGGGGTGGAACTGACCGCCGCCGTGGTGGGCGGCATTGCGTTGCCGCTGATCCGGCTGGAGACACCGCGCGATTTCTACGACTACCACGCGAAGTACATCGCCGAGGACACCCGCTACATCGTTCCCTGCGGGCTGCCGCCCGACGCGGAGGCCATTCTGCATCGCGAAGTCCTGCTGGCGTTTTCCACGCTGGGATGCAGCGGTTGGGGCCGGGTGGACCTGATGCTCGACCGCTCGGGCAAGCCGTACTTCCTCGAAGTCAATACTTCTCCCGGCATGACCGACCATTCGCTGGTGCCGATGGCGGCGCGCCACGCGGGCATTGCGTTCGAGGACCTGTGCGTGAAGATCCTGCAATCGGCGCGCGTGGGCAATGTGGCCGGCAACTTTGCCGCGGTGGCCGGCAACCTTGCCGCGGTGGCCGGCAACCTTGCCGCGGGCACGCCGGGAGGCGGCAGTGTGGGATAACCCGCGCCTGCTCAATCTCATCGCCAACTGGCTGTTCGCGCTCGCGGCGGTGCTGGTGCTGTATGCGGCCGCCCGGCTGCTGGTGAATTCGCCCGCATTGCCGCTGCGCATCCTCCAGGTGACCGGCGAGCTGGCTCATCTGGATCGCGCCGACGTGGTGGATGCGCTGCAGGGAAAGGTGAGCGGCACGTTCTTCACGGTGGATCTGGACGCGATCCGTGCGGCGTTCGAGACCGTTCCCTGGGTGCGGCGCGCGCAAGTGCGCAGGCTGTGGCCCGATCGCGTCGAAGTGCGAGTCGAAGAGCACCTGCCTCTGGCACGCTGGGGGGATGCCTCGCAGGGGCAACTGGTCAACGTTCACGGCGAAGTCTTTACCGCCGCGCTGGACGGACAGTTGCCGGTGCTGCACGGACCACCCGGCAGCGCAGCTGAAGTGACCGGCCGTTACGCGACGCTGCGCGAGCAGTTTGCCGCCCTGCAGCTCGAGCCGGTGCAGGTGCTGCTGTCGCGGCGCCATGCATGGCAATTGCGTCTGTCCAACGGGTTGATCCTGCAACTGGGGCGGGACAGCGACAAGGACCCGCTCGCGCAACGCGTCGGGCATTTCATCGAAGCCTATCCGCGCACCCTGGCAAAACTGAATCGCCGTCTCGAATACGTGGACCTGCGCTATCCCAACGGGTTCGCATTGCGGGTTCCGGAGCTGGGGCGTGCCCAACCCGCTGCAAAGCGCCGCGACAGGCGGGTCTGAGTGAGGCGCCGCATCTTCGCGAAGTGAAATGAGAAAAGACGAAAAAAACCTGATCGTCGGACTGGACATCGGCACCTCGAAAGTGGTGGCGATGGTGGCGCAGATCACGCCGGAGGGACGCCTGGGCATCGTCGGCATGGGAAGTCACGAATCCAAAGGACTGAAGAAAGGCGTGGTGGTCAACATCGAAGCCACCGTCAACGCCATTCAGCGCGCGCTCGAAGAAGCCGAACTGATGGCCGACTGCAAGATCGAGCGTGTCTATACCGGCATCGCGGGCAGCCACATACGCAGCTTCAACTCAACCGGAATGGTGGCGATAAAAGACAAGGAGGTGACGCCGCTCGATGTGGACCGGGTCATTGAAACCGCCCGGGCGATGCCGATTCCGACCGATCAGCAGGTGCTGCACATCCTCACCCAGGAATTCATCGTCGATGGCCAGGATGGCGTGCGCGAGCCTCTGGGAATGAGCGGCGTGCGGCTCGAGGTGAAGGTACACATCGTCACCGGCGCCGTTTCCGCGGCGCAGAACATCGTCAAGTGCGTGCGCCGTTGCGGGCTGGAGGTGAACGATCTCATCCTGCAGCCGCTCGCCTCCAGTCTCGCCGTGCTGACCGAAGACGAGAAGGAGCTCGGCGTGTGCCTGGTCGATATCGGCGGCGGCACCACCGACATCGCGGTGTTCCGCGAGGGGGCCATACGCCATACCGCGGTGGTGCCGATCGCCGGCGACCAGATCACCAACGACATCGCCATGGCCTTGAGGACGCCGACTGCCGAGGCGGAGGAGCTGAAGATCCGCCACGGCTGCGCGCTGAGGCAACTGGCCGAAGCCGACACGATGATCGAGGTGCCCGGGGTGGGCGATCGAGCGCCGCGGCAGTTGTCAAGGCAGACCCTTGCGGAAGTGGTCGAGCCCAGGGTCGAGGAAATGTACTCGATGATTCAGCAGGTGCTGCGTGACTCCGGCTACGAGGAACTGCTCTCCTCGGGCATCGTCCTGACAGGAGGATCTTCGGTGATGCAGGGCATGGTGGAACTGGGCGAGGAGATTTTTCACATGCCGGTGCGACTCGGCGTGCCGCGCTACGGCGGTGGATTGTCCGACGTGGTGCGCAGTCCGCGCTTCGCCACGGTGGTCGGGCTGCTGCATGAAGGCATGATGCAAAAGCAGCGAGGATTGCTGGCGCGGCAGGGCGCGTCATTCAAGCAGGTCCTCGGCCGCATGCGCGAATGGTTTCAGCGGAATTTTTGAGTCGCAGGTTGTGGTTCGGCAGAGTTCTGAGGTGATTGGGCGCCAGGCATTTTTTTAATTCAATCCGGAAGGGGGCAGGCATGTTTGAAATTGTCGAAAATCAGGGTAGCGGCACCGTAATCAAGGTGGTCGGAGTCGGCGGGGCGGGCGGTAATGCCGTGGAATACATGATCCGCAACGGCGTCCAGGGTGTGGAGTTCATCGTCGGCAACACCGACGCACAAGCTCTGGCTCGCGGCCAGGCGCGCAACCGCATACAGCTCGGTTCCACCGGGCTGGGCGCGGGAGCCAAGCCCGAGGCGGGACGGGCGGCGGCTCTCGAGGCGCGCGACCAGATCGCCGAGGCGTTGCGCGGCGCGCACATGGCGTTCATTACCGGCGGCATGGGGGGCGGCACCGGCACCGGCGCTGCGCCGGTGGTGGCCGAAATCGCCAAGGAGATGGGCATACTCACGGTCGCGGTGGTGACCAAGCCCTTTTCATTCGAAGGCTCAAGGCGCATGCAGGCAGCCGAAGCAGGCATCGAGGAACTGGCGCAGCATGTCGATTCGGTCATCGTGATCCTCAACGAAAAACTCGAGGAAGTGCTGGGCGACGACATATCGATGGAAGATGCGTTCGGTTCCGCCGACAACGTGTTGAAGAACGCCGTGGCCGGAATCTCTGAAATCATCAATGTTCCCGGTCTCATCAACGTCGATTTTCAGGATGTGCGCACCGTGATGTCGGAGCAGGGAATGGCAATGATGGGTTCTGCAACCGCTTCGGGAGTGGACCGCGCCCGGATTGCGGCCGAGGAAGCCGTGGCGAGTCCGTTGCTCGAGGGCGTGAATCTGTCCGGCGCCCGCGGCGTGGTGGTCAACATCACCGCCAACCGCTCCAGCCTGAAGCTGCGCGAAACCAAGGAGGTGATGAACACCATCCGCGGTTTTGCCGCCGACGATGCCACCATCATTTTCGGCGCCGTCTATGACGAGGCCATGGGCGAGGAGTTGCGGGTTACGGTAGTGGCCACCGGGCTGGGGCAGCCCCAGTCGGCGCGCCAGTCCAAGCCGCTGCAGGTGGTGCGAGAGCGCACCGGCACCGACAATTTCGCCATTGCCGGCGCGGCCCCGATTTTCAGCGGCGACCTGTCCGGGGTGATCCATCAGCGTCGCAATCGCGTTTCAACCATCGAGGCGCTGGCCAACAGCGGCGTGGATAAGTACGACATCCCGGCGTTCCTGCGCAAGCAGGCCGACTGAGCCTGCCGTGCTTGGCCGGATGCTGCGCAACCTGGGAAGGTCGGCGCAGCCCGAGCTTGTGTTGAAGCTCAATCTCGGATCCGGGCAGCGCCCCCTGCCCGGATACCTCAACGTTGACAAATGGGGTGAGCCCGACCTGCGCTGCGATCTTGAAGTGTTCCCGTGGCCCTGGCACGACGATTCGGTTGCCGAAGTACGGATGATCCACGTGCTGGAGCATCTGGGGGCGTCGCCGCCGGTGTTTCTCGGGATCATCCAGGAGCTGTACCGGGTTTGCCGCCCCGATGCGAATATCCATATCGTGGTTCCCCACCCGCGCCACGATGTATTCATAAGCGATCCCACGCATGTGCGGGCAATTACCCCCGATACCCTCGCGTTGTTCTCCAGGCGGCTGAACCTGCAATGGCAGGCTGCCGGCCTTCCCAACACGCCTCTCGCCCTGCTGCATGGCGTCAACTTCGAAATAGAGGAATCGACCGATGTGCTGGACGATCCCTATGCCACCGATTTTCGAGAAGGCAGAATCGATGAAGCGGAGGTGCGTCGCCTATTGCGCACATGTAACAACGTCGCCGCCGAAATCCAGCTGCGGCTGCGCGCGGTGAAAACATGAGTTCCCATCGGCAGGGGCTGAGGATGGGCACGTGCTAAAATTCAAGTCTATTCTGATGGTTGGCGGCCCCCCATGCTGAAGCAGCGCACCCTCAAGACGTTGATCCGCACCACCGGCGTGGGCTTGCACACCGGCGCCAAGGTGGTGATGTCGCTGCGTCCGGCACAACCCGACACCGGCATCGTATTTCGCCGCGTGGATCTGGCCCAGCCCGTCGATATTCGCGCTGCAGCCGATGCGGTCACGGACACCCGGCTGTGCAGCGTCATCGAGGGCGGCGGGGCGAAAGTGGCCACTGTCGAGCACCTAATGTCGGCCTTTGCCGGTCTCGGCATCGACAATGCCTATGTCGATCTGGCCGGTCCGGAAGTGCCGATCATGGACGGCAGTGCCGGCCCGTTCGTGTTTCTGATTCAGTCGGCTGGTGTGGTGGAACAGCCGGTTGCGAAGCGGTTTTTTCGCATCAGGCAGACGGTCGAAGTGCGCGACGGGGATAAATGGGCGCGTTTCGATCCTTTCGACGGATTCAAATTGCGCTTTTCCATCGAATTCGCCCACCCGGTGTTTGAAAAATCCGCCCAGACGGTCGCGATGGATTTTGCCGACACGTCGTACGTCAGGGAACTGGCCCGGGCCCGGACTTTCGGTTTCATGCAGGACGTCGAGGCGCTGCGTTCCAGCGGGCTCGCACTCGGCGGCAGTCTCGACAATGCAATCGTCATGGACGAATACCGGGTGTTGAACGCTGACGGACTGCGCTACAGCGACGAACTGGTCAAGCACAAACTGCTGGACGCCATAGGCGACATCTATCTGGTTGGCCACCCGCTGATCGGCGCATTTTCGGCGTTCAAATCAGGACACGCGCTGAATAACTGCCTGTTGCGCGAGACGCTTGCGCGCCGCGCCGCCTGGGAACTCGTCAGTTTCGACCGGGCGGAAGATGCGCCCCCGGGGCTGGCGCGGCTGTTCGCCCAGACGGCTTAACCCTTAACCCTCAAAGCGTGTTTGTCCTGCGCCTGGCTGGCCTCGCGGCCGGCATAACCGTCGCTGTGCTGCTGCTCATGTTCCTGTTCACCCGCGACCGGCGTTACCTGCGGTTCGCGCTGCGGGTGGTCATGGGAATCGCCGGCGCGGCGCTGCTGGCGCTGGTGTTTCTGCTGGCGGAACGGCTGATCGTTCTGGTCTAGCCGGAGCTGCCTGAGGACCGATTCCGTTCCGCCATTCGGGCGATCACCGTCTTCAAGGCGGACTCCGGCAATTCCGCGGCGAGCTTTGCCAGCGAACCCACACCGTTCTGGGTCAGCCTGGCGCCTTTCGCGGGCGCCGCCGGAGCGGGCCGCGCCGGTTGCGCTTCCACGACGACTCCGGTAATCTGCGGAGCCCGTTTGACGAGGTGCAGCAACAAAGCCGGGCTGAGCAGTCTGAGCTTTGCCGCTACGGCGCCGTTCTCGGCGAAGATTACGACTTTGCCCTGCCTGTAATTGGCGATCAGGCAGGATCGCGACAAAGCCGGCGGCAGAAACTCGACCAGGGCGCGGCGCAGCTCCAGCAAGCGACCCACTTGCGGCATGAGCGAGCCGATGCCTTCCGGGTGTTTCAGGTAGCTGCGGAATTCGGGCATACGATACGTATGGTTTCCGTTTTGGTGCATGGGTTGCGAGGCCACGGGAGGGGCACAGCATGCATGTTATTGTAGTTTCGAACCGGCTGGCGCGGGCGCGCTCCCTGACCCTGACTCCGGCGCACCTCGTGGCAGCGGGGGGAATCTTCTGTGCGCTGGTGCTATTGCTCGCCGGGACGCTGTTTTATATCTCCATCCGCCACGCATCGCATTTCCAGTTGCCGGCGATCCAGTCGCTGGTACGTTCCGCTCATGAACTGGAATTGCAAAAATCCGAGACATACCTGCGCGAGAATCTGAACGCCATGGCGGTCAAGGTGGGCCAGATGCAGGCGCAATTGATGCGCCTGGACGCGCTGGGGGATCGGTTATCGACCCTCGCCGGGTTCAAGCCGCAGGAATTCCGATTCAGCGAGCTGCCCGGCCGCGGCGGCGCGCTGTCCTCCAGCATGCCGGCTCAGGACTTGTCGCTCGCCGATTTCAGCCAGCAACTCGAAGCCCTGGCGCGGCGGCTGGACAACCGCAATGACTACCTGGGTATCCTTGAATCACAGCTCTTCGATGCCAGGATGAGGAAAAAGCTCATACCCACCATACCGCCCGTGGACGGCGGCTGGAACGCCTCCAGTTTTGGCTGGCGCATCGATCCGATCACCGGCACGCAGGCCCTGCATGAAGGCATCGATTTCATGGCCGATTCCGGAACACCGATTTTTGCCGCGGCGGGGGGCGTGGTTTCATTTGCCGAGTCGCACCCCCAGTATGGTCAGATGGTCGAAATCGACCATGGCAATGAGTTCGTTTCCCGTTATGCGCACGCCTCCAGAATCCTGGTGAGGCAGGGCGACGTGGTGCGGCGCGGACGGAAGATTGCCGAGGTCGGTTCGACCGGACGCTCCACCGGCCCGCACCTGCATTTTGAAGTGCGTTACAAAGGCGTGGCGCAAAACCCGAATCGCTTCCTGCAGGCCCTGGACAGACGGCGCTGACAAGCGCAGCCAGCGGTGGCTGCTGGGCCACCCGGTGGCCTGGTAACCCTTTCGCGTCAGTTGCAACACACGGCGAGCCATGAAGTTCTTCTGGCCGCTTCCCTTATGCGCCTTCCCGCTCGCGGAATACGCCCAGGCCACCGGGCGCGGCATGATAAAATTGCCCTTCCCTCTGTTTTGTCTGGGCTTTTTCTCCTTTAGATGATCTCTCGCGTACTCAAAGCCGTTTTTGGCAGCCGTAATGACAGGTTGCTGAAGCAATATTCCAGAACCGTCCGTGAAATCAATGCGCTCGAACCGGCGTTTTCTGCCCTGAGCGATGCTCAACTGGGGGCGAAAACCGCTGAGTTCCGGAAAAGGCTGCAGGATGGCGAGACGCTGGATCAGATTCTGCCGGAGGCGTTCGCAGTGGTGCGCGAAGCGGCCAAGCGGACCCTGGCGATGCGCCATTTCGACGTGCAACTGATTGGCGGCATGGTGCTGCACGACGGAAAAATTGCCGAAATGCGCACCGGCGAGGGCAAGACGCTGATGTCAACGTTGCCCGCCTACCTCAATGCGCTCAGGGGCGAGGGCGTGCACATCGTCACGGTCAACGACTACCTTGCCAGCCGCGATGCGGACTGGATGGGCAAGGTGTACCGGCTGCTGGGTATCACGGTGGGCGTGAATCTGTCGCAGATGCCGCATGATCAGAAGCAGGCCGCGTATGCCGCCGACATCACCTACGGCACCAACAACGAATTCGGTTTCGATTACCTGCGCGACAACATGGCGATGCAGGTGGCGGACCGCTATCAGAAGCGGCTGCAGTTCGCCATCGTCGACGAAGTCGATTCGATCCTGATCGACGAGGCGCGCACGCCGCTCATTATTTCGGGGCAGGCGGAGGACCGTACCGAGATCTACTACCGCATGAACGAGGTCGCCCCGCTGCTGAAACGCCAGGAGAAGGAGGGCGAGCCGGGGGATTTCCTGGTCGATGAAAAAAGCCACACCGTGCTCTTGTCGGAGGAGGGGCATGAACACGCCGAGAATCTCCTCAGCCGCGTCGGCCTGCTGCCCGAAGGGCGGAGCCTGTACGAGCCGGCATTCATCAACCTGATGCACCACCTGAATGCCGCGCTGCGCGCGCATCACCTGTTTTTCCGCGATCGTCACTACGTGGCGCAAGAGGGCGAGATTGTCATCGTCGACGAATTCACCGGCCGCCTGATGCCGGGCCGGCGCTGGTCCGACGGCTTGCACCAGGCGATCGAGGCCAAGGAGAACGTGTCGATCCAGAACGAGAACCAGACGCTCGCCTCGATCACGTTCCAGAATTTCTTTCGCATGTACGGCAAGCTCTCGGGGATGACCGGCACCGCCGACACCGAAGCCTACGAATTCCAGGAAATCTACGGGCTCGAAACGGTGGTGATACCAACCCACCACCCGATGATCCGCGCCGATCGTCTCGATCAGGTCTATCGCACCGGGGCCGAGAAATACAAAGCCATCATCGAGGACATCAAAGTCTGTCATGAGCACGGCCAGCCGGTGCTGGTGGGCACCACCTCGATCGAGAATTCCGAATTGCTCTCGGGAATGCTGCAAAAAGAGGGGCTGCCGCACCAGGTGCTCAACGCCAAGCAGCACGCACGCGAAGCGGACATCATCGCGCAGGCCGGCCGGCCAAAGGTTGTGACCATTGCAACCAACATGGCGGGCCGCGGCACCGACATCGTGCTTGGCGGCAATGTCGAGAAGCAGATCGACATGGTGCACGCCATCGACGGTCTCGACGACGCGGAGCGGGAGCGGCGCATCAAGCAGCTGCGCGACGAATGGCAGTCGCTGCATGACCAGGTGGTTGCCGCCGGCGGCCTGCATATCGTCGGCACCGAGCGCCACGAATCGCGGCGCATCGACAACCAGTTGCGCGGCCGCTCCGGGCGCCAGGGCGATCCGGGCTCGTCGCGCTTTTACCTGTCGCTCGAGGACCAGTTGCTGCGCATTTTCGCCGGCGAGCGCGTCAACGCGATCATGGAGCGGCTGAAAATGCCGGAGGGCGAGGCGATCGAGCATCCCCTGGTCACACGTTCCATCGAATCGGCGCAGCGCAAAGTCGAAGCCCATAACTTCGACATCCGCAAGCAACTGCTGGAATACGACAACGTCGCCAACGATCAGCGCAAGAACATCTACGAATTGCGCAACGGCATCCTCGATTCGACCGATGCCGCCGACCAGGTGATCTCGCTGCGCCGCGGCATGGTCACCGATTTATTCCGCTCGTTCGTCCCGGAGGAAAGCGTGGAGGAGCAATGGGACATTGCCGCGCTGGAGAAAGCACTCGCCGCGGAAATCCAGCTTGAGCTGCCGGTTGCCGGCTGGCTGGAGCAGGATCCCGGGCTGGAGGCGGCGGCGCTGCTCGAACGGGTGCTGGATGCCGCCGACCAGGCCTATGCGGAGCGCCACGCCGCAGTGCCCCGGGATGCGCTTGCCCACGCGGAACGGCTGGTGCTGCTTTCCAGCCTGGACAATCACTGGCGCGAGCATCTGGCGGCTCTTGACCACCTGCGCCAGGGCATCCACCTGCGCGGTTATGCGCAGAAAAATCCGAAGCAGGAATACAAGCGCGAGGCGTTCGAGCTTTTCGGCGACATGCTCGAGGCTGTCAAGCGCGAAGTCACGCGCACCCTGATGACGGTATCGATCAGGACCGCCGAGCAGGTGCAGCAACTCGAAGAGGCGCCCGTGGTCGAAAACGTCCAGTACCAGCATGCCAGCTATGAGGAAGCGCTGACCGGGACCGATGATGCACCGGCTCCGAAGGCCGCGCCATTCGTGCGCGGCATGGGGAAGATCGGCCGCAATGATCCATGCCCGTGCGGTTCCCGGAAGAAATACAAGCACTGTCACGGCCGTCTCAGCTAGCGCGCCGTATCCTGCTGGCAGGCACAGCTGCGCGAACCGGGCGTCGTGCCGGCCGGCGACCGGACAGGCCGCCGCGTGCGGCGATATGCGGGGAGTCATCTGAAATGGCCGTCAATCTTCTGCCGCCGGATGCGGCTGCGCTGCTGCCCGTGGCCGGCGTCGAACTCGGCTACGCCGAAGCGGGCATACGCAAGGCAAACCGGCGCGACCTGATGCTGATGCGGCTTGCGCCGGGCAGCCGCATTGCCGGTGTGTTCACGCAGAACAGTTTCGCCGCGGCGCCGGTGCAGGTTTGTCGCCGTCATCTCGCCGGCGGCGAAACCCATGGCTACCGGGCGCTGATCGTGAATGCGGGCAATGCCAATTGCGGCACCGGCGACATCGGCCTCGCGGCGGCGCGGAAAACCTGCGAACTGGTGTCCCGCGCGCTGGGGTGCAGGCCCGAGGAGGTGCTGCCGTTTTCCACCGGCGTGATTCTCGAGCATCTTCCTGTCGAGCGTATCGAAGCGGCCTTGCCGCGCTGCGCAGCCACCCTGGACGCCGGCCACTGGGCCGCCGCGGCCGAGGCGATCATGACTACGGACACCGTGGCCAAAGCGCTGTCGCGCCCGGTGAAAATCGGCGGCGTGTGTGTCGCGGTCACCGGCATGGCCAAAGGGGTCGGCATGCTGGCCCCTGACATGGCAACGATGCTGGCGTTCATCGCGACCGACGCGGACGTCGCGGCGCCGGTGCTCAGGGCGATGGCCCGGAGCGTGGCCGATGCATCGTTCAATCGCGTCACCGTGGACGGCGATACTTCGACCAATGATTCGTTCGTGCTGATTGCCACCGGAAAATCCGGTGCGCCCGCCATCGTTTCCATGGACGACGCGAATTGCGCCGCCCTGCAGCGGGCCGTGCTGGAAGTGGCGACCGGACTCGCCAAATCGATTGCGCGCGATGGTGAAGGCGCAACCAAGTTCATTTCGGTGCATGTCAATGAGGCGGCAGATTCCGCCGAAGCGGCGCGTGTGGCGCGTCGCGTGGCCGAGTCGCCGCTGGTGAAGACGGCGTTCTTCGCCTCCGATCCGAACCTTGGCAGGCTGCTCATGGCGATCGGCAATGCCGGAATAGCCGATCTCGATGTGGCCCGCGTCCAGCTCCATCTTGGCGGCGTGAAAGTGATCGAATGCGGCGCTCGCGCGGCGGGCTATCGGGAAGAGGATGGCGCGAGAGTGATGCGACAGGCGGAAATCGAGGTGCGCATCGAACTCGGCCGCGGCGTCGGCGAGGCGACGATCTGGACCTGCGATTTTTCATACGACTATGTGAAGATCAATGCCGGGTACCGCACCTGACTCTCATTTGCCCCTGATCCCGCGCACTTGATCCACCCGCGCTTAACCCACTGCTCAAATCAGCCTGAAATGAACGATCTGGAACGCCTCATCCGTAAAGGCGAAGCGCTGATGGAGCGCATCGAGGCCGCCTTGCCGCCGCTGCCGCCGAAGACCGAGTGGGACGCCCACGTGGCTTTCCGCTGGCGCAAATCGAACGGGCGCAGTTTTATCCAGGCTGTGGCGCATCCGCACCAGATCCGCCTTGCCGATCTGCGCGACATCGATGCACAGAAGGAATTGATCGAGAACAACACCCGCCAGTTCGTCGCGGGCCGCCCCGCAAACAACGTGCTTCTCACCGGCGCGCGCGGCACCGGAAAATCGTCTCTGGTAAAGGCGTTGCTCAATAAATATCATCGCCGGCGGCTGCGCCTGATCGAGGTAGAAAAGCAGGACCTCATCGATCTGCCCGACATCGTCGATCTGGTCGCGGCCAGATCCGAGCGGTTCATTCTGTTCTGCGACGACCTGTCCTTCGAGGCGTCCGAGCCCGGTTACAAGGCTCTCAAGGTGGCGCTCGACGGCTCCATCGCATCGGCATCGGACAACGTTCTCGTCTATGCCACTTCCAACCGCCGGCACCTGATGCCGGAATACATGCAGGAAAACCTCGAGACGAAATACATCGGCGAGGAAATTCATCCCGGCGAAACGGTGGAAGAGAAGATTTCGTTGTCCGAGCGCTTCGGCCTGTGGGTTTCATTCTATCCGTTCGATCAGGACGCCTACATCGACATAGCCGGCCACTGGCTGCGCACGCTCGGGTGTCCCGAGGAGCGCATCGCCGAGGCGCGTCAACCGGCCATACAGTGGGCATTGTCGCGCGGCTCCAGAAGCGGCCGGGTTGCCTGGCAATTCGCGCGCGACTGGGCAGGCCGCGAGGCGGGTCGAGTTTCGCGTTCCGAGAGTTCCGGTGAAAGCAACGCCGGGCGTTCCGCCGCCGCTCGCCGGCGTTCCGCCGGACCGGCCCGGGCTGCCGCGCGCCGGCCCGTCCGGGCGGCCGCCAAATCGAGGCGCCGCTGATTTTACGCAATGCGAAAACGACGTCGCCGGTGGACGTCGCTGTAGCCATCCTGATACGCGAGGACGGGCAGGTGCTGCTTGCCCGGCGCCCGCGCGGCAAGGTGTATGCCGGTTACTGGGAATTTCCCGGCGGCAAAGTCGAATCCGGCGAGAGCAGCGCAGCCGCCCTGGTGCGTGAAATTAAGGAGGAGCTTGGCGTCGAGGTGGCGCGCGCCTGGCCCTGGGTCACTCATGTTTTTGCCTATCCCCATGCCACGGTGCGGCTGCATTTCTTTCGCGTCACCGCGTGGCGCGGCGAAGTGGTGGCGCGCGAGCACGAGGGCCTTGCGTGGCAGCTGCCCGGTGCGGTGACCCTGTCGCCGCTGTTGCCGGCAAACGGACCGGTGCTGCGCGGCCTGCAACTGCCCCCGGAGTATGCGATCACCCGCGCCACCGCGATGGGCATCGAGCCGTTCATGGCGCGGCTGCAAAGCCGGCTGGGGTCCGGGCTCAGGCTGGTTCAGGTGCGCGAGAAAAGCTGGTCGCGCGACCGGCTGGGCGAGTTTGCGCAGCGGGTGATTGCCATGGCGCGTCCGTTCGGCGCCAGGGTACTCATCAATCATGACATCGCGCTGGCCCGCATGATTGGCGCAGATGGCGTGCATCTCACCGCCAGCCAGCTCCGGTCGGTCGGTGATCGTCCCGAGCTGCCCTGGTGTGGCGCCTCGTGCCACAGCGCCGCCGAGCTGCGCATGGCCGAGAAAATCGGCGCCGACTTCGCCGTCCTTGGCGCGGTACGTCCCACAGCGTCCCATGCCGAATTGCAGCCCGCGGAACAGCCCGCAATACATCAGCCTCTGGGCTGGGCGGGATTTCGCGAGGCCCTCTGCGGTGCGTCCATTCCGGTCTACGCGCTGGGCGGGATGTCGCCCGGCGACTTCGAGCAGGCTGCCCGGAACGGGGCGCAGGGCGTGGCGATGCTGCGCGGCAGTTGGAGTTCGGCCGCCTGATTCTCGCGGCGCCGCAACTCCGGACCGCTCACCCTTTTGGGTTGTCAGGCAATTGATCGTCGTCCTGTTCGCCGGCTGCCACGCGGTAGCTTTCGGTCGCCCATGCGCCCAGATCGTTCAGCTTGCAACGATCGGAGCAAAACGGGCGCCACTGATTTTGCGGTTTCCATTCGACGTCCGCCTTGCAACGCGGACAGGCCACGATCCGATACGGGCTTGCCACCATGTCTCGTTCGATCAGATCAAGCCAGTAAATTGAGCAAGTGAAGCGCGCCAGCGATGCCGCTGAATCCGCAGAGGCGCGGCTTGTCGTTCGGGCATTGCTGTCTTTTCAGATGTCATCGCCCGGCAGCCAGCCCTGCTACCAGCCAGCGGGCGCGCCCGCCAGGGTCGCCGCGGCTGCCGCACTCAGCGACTCGTCCCACGATTGGGCGATGAAGCGCCGGCCCGTAACGCCCGTGGATTGATCGGACGCCAGCCACACCACCGGTGCGATCATCTGCCGCGGCTGCACCAGCTTGCTGCGGTCGGGCCACATCAGCTCGTCGGTGACCATGCCGGTATTGGCCGGACCACCGGGAATGAGCACGTTGGCCGTCACCCCGGTGTTGGCCAGGTCGCGCGACATGATCACGGTATTGGCCTCCGCCGCCGCCTTGGACGGCCCGTACGGACAGAAGCCGGCCATCTGCATGGTGTAAAAACTGGTGGTGAGATTGATGATGCGACCCCAGCCCTGTTTCATCATGTGGGGTACGCAGGCGCGCGCCATGAGGAACTGCGAGGTGGTGTTGGTTTCCATGACCTCGCGCCACTGGGCGGGCTGCAGTTCCCAGAAGCGGGTGGGGCTGGAGGCGAAGCGCGGATTGATATTCTGCATGCCCACACCCGCGTTGTTGACCAGCACATGCAGGCCGCCCGCCCTGGCGATGGCCTGCGCCACCGCGGCGGCGCAACCTTCTTCGCCGCTGATGTTGGCGCTGAACGGCAAAAAACGCGCACCGAGCTCGCGGGCGAGCTCATCCAGCCGGCTGTCTCCCGGCAGGTCCACGCCCACGACCCTGGCGCCGGCCGCGATCAGGCCGCCCGCCATGGCGCGTCCCAGCCCGCCGGCCGCGCCGGTCACGATGACGACTTTTCCATCCAGCAATCCCATTCTCGCCTCCGGTTGCTTGAGTCACTGCGGGATATTACCGCCCGCGATGCGCAGCGCCGTTGCGGCGGCGATGCCCCGTCCTTCCATCAAAATCAAACGCCCAGGTAGCGCGCTTTCGTTTCCGGGTCGGCCGCCAGTTCGGCCGGGGTGCAACGATGCACGATGCGACCCTTGCTCATAATATAGACCACGTCGGCATGACGCATGGCGAACGCCAGTTGCTGCTCGACCAGCAATATGGAGGTGCCGGCGGCCTTCAGCGCGTCTATGGTCCGTCCCAGGTCGCGCACCATCAGCGGCGCCAGGCCCTCGGTCGGTTCGTCCATCAGCATCAGATCGGGGTTGCTCACCAGCGCCCGGCCCGCCGCCAGCATCTGTTGTTCGCCGCCGCTCAGCTTGCCGCCCGGTTGCCGCAGGCGGCTGCCCAGGTTGGGGAACAGGCCGATGACGCGATCGAAGCTCCACCGTCCGGCAGCGGAGCCGCGCGCCGTCACCTGGAGATGTTCCTTCACCGTCAGCGAGGAGAAGATGCGTCTCCCCTGAGGCACCAGGCCGATCCCCAGCTTGGCGATGCGATACGCGGGCAGTCCGGCAATGTCCATGCCCTTGAACAGGATTCTACCTTGGTGCGGTGGCGTCAGGCCGATGACCGAGCGCACCAGCGTGGTTTTGCCGACGCCATTGCGCCCCAGCAGCGCCACGATCTGGCCCGTCTCGACGGCGAGGGACACGCCCTGGAGAATGTAGCTATCCCCGTAGTAGCAGTGAACGTCTTCTATCTTGAGCATCGCCGCTACTCGACCCCGAGATAAATTTCGCTCACCTGGGGGTTCGCCCGGATCGCCTCCCGGTCCCCTTCGGCGATCAGCCTGCCCTGATGCAGCACCGTGATGCGGTCCGCCAAGTCGAATGCGACATCCATGTCGTGTTCGATCATCAGAATCGTCATCTCCCGCGGCAGACTGTGCACCAGGGCGACCACGCGCACCACTTCGGCGGCGGACAGTCCGGCCGTCGGTTCGTCCAGCAGCAGCACCCGGGGCTGCACCGCCATTGCCAGGATGAGGTCGATCTGGCGTTGTTCGCCATAGGATATGTCCTTGGCCAGCTGCGCCGCGGTCGAGGCGAGCCCCCACTCCGCTAGCAGCGCCTCGGCCCGGCGGTACAGGTGCCGGCTCGCCCGCATGGGGCGGTGCAGCGCGAACGCGTTCTCGTCGGCCGCCTGCAATGCCAGCAGCACGTTGTCGAAAACGCTCAGGCGCGGGAAAAGATTGGTGATCTGGAAGGTGCGGGCCAGCCCCATGCGCGCCCGCTCATAAGGCGGCAGCCGGGTAATATCGCGGCCCAGCAGCACGATGCTGCCGCCGGAGACGGTAAATATCCCCGAGAGCATGTTGAACAAGGTCGTCTTGCCGGCGCCGTTCGGCCCGATGATCAGGCGGCGCTCGCCCGCGTCCACCGTGAACGACACCTCGGACAGGGCCTGCACGCCGCCGAAATGCCGCGACAGTCCCTGAACTACGAGCGCGCTCATGGCCTCGCGCTCCGCTTGCGGAAGTCCTGCACCAGCCCGGTGAGGCCGCGCGGGGCGTACAGCGTGACGATGACATAGACGAAGCCGAGCACCATCAGCCAGCGCTCGGTGTGCGCACTGACCACGTTCTCGAACAGCACGATCAGCGCCGCGCCGATCGCCGGCCCGATGAGGCTGCCGGCGCCGCCCAGGATCACCATCAGCAGCACCTCGGCGGAACGGACCACGTGGACGTAATCGGGGCTGACGAAGCGGTTGAAATAGACGTACAGGCAACCCGCCAGCCCCGCGAATACGCTCGCCAGCACGAAGGAAACATACTTGTAGCGCCAGACGTTGTAGCCGAGCGCCAGCATGCGCGTTTCGCTTTCGCGCACGCCCCGCAGGGCGTAGCCAAACGGCGAATTGACGATGCGAATGAGCAGGAATGCCGCCACGCCGGCGATGACCAGCACGAAGTAATAGAAAGGCGTGTTGTCGGTAAGCGACCAGGGCAATCCCAGGTCCGGCCGCGGCACATCGGGCAGGCCGTCATCGCCGCCGGTGAGCGAGCGCCAGCCGAAGGCGATGCCCCACAGCACCTGCGACAGCGCCAGGGTGATCATCAGGAAATAACTGCCGCGGGCGCGCAACGCCAGCAGCCCGAACAAGGCGCCGGTGAGGGCCGCCATCAGCATGCCCGCCGGCAGCGCCAGCCAGACGTTCCAGCCCAGACGCAGCGCCACCAGTCCGGTGGCATAGGCGGCCACGCCGAAGTAGGCGGCGTGGCCCAGCGAGGCGAGCCCGGTGTAGCCGATGAGCAGGTCCAGGCTCATCGCGAACAGGGCGAAGATCACCATTTTGATGACCAGCCCGAGGTAGTACGAGGACAGCAAATACGGCAGCGCGAGGGCGAGCAGTATCCCGGCGAGGGAGCCGGCCGCGATCCATGGCCTGGTGTGGATTGGCGCCGGCTCGCTCATTCGCGTCCGCTCATTCGCGTCCGAACAGGCCGGTGGGGCGAACGGCCAGGATCAGCGCCATCGGCACGAAAATGGTGAAGAGGGCGAATTCGGGAAAGAACACCTTGCCGAAATTGTCCAGCAGACCGACCACCAACCCGCCGACCAGCGCCCCTTTCAGGCTGCCCAGGCCGCCGATGATGACCACCACGAATCCCAGCAGCAGCACCTCGAAATCGGCGCCCGGGTAAACGCCCATGATGGGCCCGCCCAGCACGCCGCCGAGCGCAGCGAGGAATGCGCCCAGCGCGAACACCAGGGTGAACAGCAGCGACACATTGATGCCCAGGGCGCGCGCGATCTCTTCATCGTCGACGCCGGCGCGCAGCATCGCGCCGGCGCGTGTGCCCTCCTGGAACCACCAGAGCAGCACGCCCACGACGAGTCCGATGCCGATGATGAACAGCCGATACGAGGGGTAGGTGATCGCGCCGAGCTGCACCGAGTGTCCGAACGCCTCGGGCTTGGGCATGGTCTGCGGATTGCCGCCCCAGATCCACAAAGCCAGGTCGGCGAATATGAAAAGGAAGCCGAAGGTCAGCAATGTCTGCGGCAGTTCCTGCAAGTGAAAGCGGCGCAGGAAAAAGCGCTCCATCAGCGCGCCGATGATCGCGACGCTCACCGATGCCACCGCCACCGCCAGCAGGAAGCTGCCGGTAGCACGCACCACTGTCAGCCCGATGTAGCCGCCCAGCAGGTAATAGGAGCCATGCGTGAGGTTGAGAATTTTCATCAGGCCGTAGATGAGCGACAGGCCCGCGGCCAGCAGAAACAGCAGCATGCCGAAGGAGACCCCATTGAGCGCGTGAATGGCCCAGACGTTCATTGCATTCGCACCGGAGGGACCGCGCCGGATTGGCCGGACCGGGCAGCGGCGGGGGCGGGCGTTGCAGGACAGCCGATGGAAAGCACGTGGATTTGTTCCTGGGATGAGGGCGGAAGCGTATCACCTGCTCTTCCGGTCACGCCACAAGATTCGGGCAGCGGACCTCTCCTGCTCTCCTGTAAAGGCCGGGTAAAGGGAGCGTGGCGACAGCGCTTCCTTGCAGCGCAGCGACTTTATCCGAGGCGATCATTGTGCCCGCATCATCCCTGTCGATCTGCCGGGACTCGCACCCCGTGCGCGCCGCGCCGCCGCATTGCACGCAGCTCGGCGTTGCTGTAACCTGCCGCGCACAGGAGGTGTCACCATGCGCACGCTTATTTCCGCCATTGGCAGTGCATTGTCGCTGCTGCTCTTCGCAAGCCTGGCCCAGCCGGCTTTCGGCCAGACCGGGCCGATCAGGATCGGGGTCATGTTCCCCCTCACCGGCCCCATCGCCGGCAACGGCATTCCCGAACGCGATGCGGTCAAGCAGGCCTTCGACGAAGAAAAGTACCAGGTGGCAGGACGCAAGATCGAACTGTTGATCGAGGACAGCGCCGGAAGGCCGGACACGGGCCTGACGAAAATCAAGGCGTTGGTCGAACGCGACAAAGCACACCTGCTGCTGTCCGAATTGACCAGCTCCGTCGGCGCCGCGGTTGCACCTTATGTGGCCGAGCAGAAGATTCCCTGGATCAGCACCGTCGCCCTGGCCGGGCTGACGCGCGCCCAGAAAAGTCCCTACATTTTCCGCTTCGTGCCCTCCTCGTACCAGTTCGGCATGACCGCCGCGGAGGCAGGCAAGAAGCTCGGCTGGAAAAAAGTCTATTTCATCGGCTGGAATGCGCCCCCTTCGCGCGAGGGGTATGAAGCGGTGAAGAAAGTTTTCGGTGAGGAGAATGTGGTTGAGGCCATGTTTCCCAATGTCGGCACGCCCGATTACGCGCCCTACCTGACCAAGTTCGATCCGTCCAAGGCCGATGGCGTGTTCGCCGCCATGTGGGGCGGCGACGCGCCGCGCATCAGCCGCCAGTACGCCGAATACGGTCTGAACAAGAAATTGCAGATTCTCGGGCTGGGTGCGTTCACCAGCGAAGATCTGCTGATCGACATGCCGCCGGAGGCCGAAGGCATCATGAGCGTCTATACCTATTGCGGCACGCTGGATACGCCGGAGAACAAGCGCTTCGTCGCCGGCTACAAATCGCGCTACAAGACCGATCCGGGGTCGTACCAGTACATGGGCTACATGGCCGCGAAGATGGTCATCCAGGCGCTGAAGGACATCAAGGGACGCGCCGAGGATCGCGAGGCATTCATCGCCGCGCTGCGCAAGGTCCAGATGAAGGGCCCCATGGGCATGGCGAGCTTCGATGAGTCCCAGGGCATGGTGGGAGACTTCTACGTGCTCAAGGTGGTGAAAAAAAATGGAAAGCTGCAAAACAGCTGCATTGAACGCATTCCCCAGGTCAAGGATCCTTACGCCCTCTTTCCTTGATGGAGGCTCGATAAACCGCGCCGGCTGATCTACTGGCGCGCAAGCCGGCGCCAGTCTTTCCGGCAGCAGGCAATTCATGCGGGCAGCGCAGGCCGCGCCCGACGCGGGCCGCCGCGCAGCGCACGCCGCCTGCTGCCCGGGCCCGTGGTATTCACCGTCGCGCTGCATCACCCGCTGCGTCGAATCGGCAAAAACCGGCTCCGCCCGAGGAAAGGAAACCCGTGGATAAACCCGTTATCGGTGTGATCGGCCTGGGCGCGATGGGAAGGCCGATGGCAAAGCACATGATTGCCGGCGGCTTCAAGGTGGTGGGTTACGACATCAGCGCAGCGGCGCTGGCGAAACTGAAGGACATGGGCGGCGAACCGGTGTCGTCTATTCCTGAACTGGCCCGCCGGGCGGACGTGATCATCATCATCATCATCGATGACGAGCAGGTAAAGTCGGTGTGCGTCGGAGGCGACGGCATTTTCGCCCATGCACGCGCGGATACCGTCACCGCCGTGATGAGCTCGGTATCGCCGGATCTGTGCGTGGAGCTCGCCGCGGCGGCGTCCGCGGCGAAGATGCAGCTCATCGATGCGCCCGTGGTGCGCGGCGAAGCGGCGGCGGCGGCGGGCAAGCTGATGGTAATGCTGGGCGGCGACAAGCGCGCCGTCGATCGCTGCCTGCCCGCGTTCCAATGCTTTGCCAGCGACCAGGTGCATCTTGGCGGCCCCGGAGCGGGACAGGTCGGCAAGATGGTCAACAACATGGTGCTGTGGGCGGCGGTCTTGGCGAACCACGAGGCGTTCCAGTTCGCCCGCACCATGGGCATCGATGTGGATCTGCTGCGCGACAGCCTGAAGATATCGGCCGCCGACAGCTGGGTGCTGCGCACCTGGGATGTCATCGTGCAGCAGCATCGCTGGTGGGATCAGAAGGACCTGGGCAGCATGCTGGAGACGGCCGCGCGCCATGACGCGGCGCTGCCGCTGGCGGCGCACTTGAAGGAACTGATGAAACCGCTGCGGCCCGAAGTGGCACGCCGGCTATTTTCGACATGAGCAGAGGCGAAATCATGACGGCGAATGCCGCGAAGCCGGAGGAAACCCGGCTGCGGCTCAACCCGCTTTACCGCTCGCACCGCATGAAGCTGGGCGTGATGGCATTCAACTGCAGCCATGGCTCCACCATCACCACCGCCGAGGGCGCCTGGCAGCTCAACTGGCCCGATACCAAGGCCATCGCGCAGTTGGCCGACAGGGCGGGGCTGGATGTGCTGTTGCCGGTGGGACGCTGGCGCGGCTACGGCGGCGAAACCAACTTCAACGGCAGCACCTACGAGAGCTTCACCTGGGCGTCCGCGCTCGGCGCGGTGACCGGGCAGATAGGCGTGTTCGCCACGGTGCACGTGCCGCTGTTCCATCCGGTCATGGCGGCCAAGATGGCGGCCACGGTCGATCATGTCAGCGGCGGCCGGTTCTGTCTGAACGTGGTGTGCGGATGGTTCAAGGATGAGTTCGAGATGTTCGCCGCCGAATGGCGCGAGCATGAGGTGCGCTATGAGTACGCCGAGGAATGGGTCGCGCTGCTGCGGCGGGTGGGGTCCGAGGGCCCGGAATTCGATTTCACAAGGGGGTTCTTCCCGG
>Ga0080064_1003285_pt1 | contig 23942 bp, 22 predicted proteins | sample Subgrocontami54m_FD_69260 | JGI IMG/M metagenome (GOLD analysis project Ga0080064, IMG submission 69260) | Subsurface groundwater microbial communities from S. Glens Falls, New York, USA - GMW46 contaminated, 5.4 m (SPADES assembly) (version 2) ...
AAATACGGTCAGAACGACGAGGCGCTGGAACAGTTGCGGCATGCGCATGATCTCAACCCGGGCGATTTCGAAACCAACATGGCGCTCGGACGGCTGCTGGCGAAGATGGGCAACGTGGAGGAGAGTATCGAGCGTCTGCAAGAAGCGTCCCGGCAAAGACCGCAGAGCCCGGAAGTTCATTATCAGCTCGCGCTCAGCTTGCAACGCGCAGGCCGGCGCACCGATGCGGCGCGAGAGTTCGCAGAAGTGGAGCGCCTGAACCAGGCGCGGAGAGCGGGTGGGGAGAATCCTCCACCCCAGCAGTGAAGAAGATCATGAGAGCGAGCAACAGAATCGGCAGAGTATTCCTCGGTCTCAAACTGGTTGCTTTGGCGGTCGTCCTTGTGTCGACAAGTTGGGCCGGACCTCCGCCGCAGAAGACCCAGGAGCTGCCCAAGCCGCCGCAGACGTCGAATCCCATGAGTGGAGTTTCCACGGGTGGGAGTTATGCCCCCGTTAAAGACGAAAAGAACCGGCCCATCACGGCGGGAGGATTCGTAGATGGCGCCCCGGTCGTCTTTGAAGATGCTACGGAGAAGTCCGGCCTCGGAAAGTTCCAGCACGTCTCCGGTACGCCGGAGAAAACTTTCATCCTGGAAGCGCCGGGGTCCGGTGTCGCCATTCTCGACTACGACAATGACGGCTGGCCCGACATTTATCTGTTGAACGGCTCGACCTACGACGCTCTTCGAGGCAAGACGAAGCCGCCGCGCGCCGCTCTCTACCACAATAACCACGATGGAACTTTCACCGATGTCACCGAACGGGCCGGAGTCGCCAACGAGCACTGGGGCTTCGGCGTCGGCGTGGGCGATTTCGACAACGACGGATGGCCCGACTTCTACGTCGCGAACTTCGGCAAGAACAGGCTCTATCACAACAATCACGATGGCACATTTACGGACGTGGCCGAAAAGGCCGGAGTGACGCTGGGGGGATGGTCCTCGGGTGTTACGTTCGGCGACTACGACGGCGATGGCCGCCTGGACCTGTACGTGGCCGGGTACGTGAAGTTCGATATCGACCATCCGCCCGTGCCGGGGACGGCGATCACGCAATACAGCTTTTGTCAGTATCGCGGCAAGCCGGTGATGTGCGGGCCCCGCGGTTTGCCCGGAGAGCGTAACCATCTCTTCCACAACAACGGCGATGGCACGTTTACCGAGGTCAGCGAGAAGGCCGGCGTCGCGAATGAAAAAGGCTTCTACGGCTTTGGTACGGTGTTCGCGGACGTCAACGACGACGGTCGTCTCGACTTGGTCGTCGCCAACGACTCCACGCCCAATTACCTGTTTCTAAATAAGGGGGATGGAACCTTCGAGGATTACAGCTATGCGTCCGGCTTCGCGTTGAACGAAAGCGGCCGGGAGCAGGCCTCGATGGGACTCGCGGTCGGCGACTACAGAAATGACGGCCACCTCTCGCTCTACGTAACCAATTTTTCCGACGACTATTTCACCCTTTACCAGAATGAGGGAGACGCCACCTTTACCGACGTGAGTTTCCAGTCTGGCGTTGCCGAGATCACGATTCCTTTCCTCGGTTGGGGAACGGGCTTTCTGGACTACGACAACGACGGCTGGAAGGATCTGTTGGCCGCCAATGGGCACGTGTATCCGGCGGTGGACGAGAACGACTGGGGTATGACCTACCGCCAACGGCCGCTGCTGTTTCGGAACCTGGGTGGAACCAGGTTTCAGCCGGTCGCGGCGGCGACAGGAAGCGGCCTCGCGGTGCTGGTTTCGGCGCGGGGCGCGGCTTTTGGCGACCTGTTCAATGACGGCAAGATTGATGTTGTGCTCAACAACGTGGACGGACCCCCAACGCTGCTGCGGAACGTGCTCAACAACGGCAGCAACTGGGTGGATTTGAAGTTGGTGGGAGGGCCGAAGAGCCCCCGCGATGCCATTGGAGCCAAGGCCTTCCTCACCGCCATTGGAATGACCCAACGCGCCGACGTGATCAGCGGCGGCAGTTATTGTTCGAGTAACGATCTGCGTCTCCACTTTGGACTGGGAAAAGCGGCGCGCGTGGACAAACTCGAAATTCGTTGGCCGAGCGGAGAAAGAGAACTCGTTCAACTTTCGGGCGTTAACCGGATTTTCACGATCGTCGAAGGCAAGGGCGTAGTGGAGGCAGGGAAGTGAAGTGGCGGGCGCATCTCGTTTTGGCCGGTGCAGTACTGGGGCTTTTTATGCCGGCAGCCGCGAGCCCGCAGGCCAAGCCAGCGCCCGCTCCGTCCCCGGCCGCCCAGCAGGCGATCGACGAAGCCGGCGATCTGGCGCAAAAAGGGGAATTCATAAAAGCAGAACCGCTCGCCCGGAAAGCGGTTGCGCTGGCCCCAAATTCGGCCGTGGCGCATAACCTGCTCGGGTTAATCGAAGAGCAGTTGAAGCGTCCCGCAGAGGCAGAGGCGGCTTACCGGCGTGCGCTTCGGCTCAATCCCGGCTTCAGCGCGGCGCGCGGCAACCTGGGAAACTTGCTCCTCCAGGAGGGCAAACTCGAGCCCGCCCGCAAAGAGCTTCTCCAGACCCTGAAAGCCGATCCAAAAAATGCGCGCGCCCACTTCAACCTGGCGCTTCTGCTGGTGCGCGCGAAGGAGTATGCGGCCGCCGCAGAGCATTTTGCCGCAGTTCGGCAACTTCGGGGCGACGATCCCTCGCTGATCTTGATGTATATCGGGGCGGCGTTCAAAGCGGAACAAACGCAGCCGGCGCTCCAGGCCGCGGACGAACTCGCCCGCAGCAATGCCCAGGATCCTCGCGTGCTCTTCAACCTGGCTCTGGTGCTGGCCCAGGAGGAGCAGTACGAAAAGGCCTCTGAGCTTTTTTCCCGCGTAAACGAACTTCGCCCACAGACGCCGGAGGTCCTCTACAACCTGGGCATTGCGTATCACAATCTGAAGCGGCTGGATGATGCTGCGGGAGCTTTGGCGGAGGCTGCCGACATCAAGCCCGATTTGTCCGAAGCGCACTTCCGCCTGGGTCTGATCGCTTCCGAGCGGCTGGATCACGACAACGCCATCCTCGAGTTCCAGCATGCCGTCAAATTCTCGCCCGAACGAGCTCAGTATCACTACCTATTGGGCCGCGAGCAATTTGCGGTTGGGCGTTGGGAACTCGCCGCCCGTAGTTACAGCAAAGCGGCCGAACTCGATTCCAAGCAGCCGCTGTACTCTTTGAGCCTGGGCAATGCGCTCTATCGCGCGGAGAATTATGTCGGAGCAGCGGCTGCTTTTGAGACCGTAGCCCAGCTTGATCCCCAGACCGAGGACATCCAGTACCTGATCGGATACTGTTACCGGGTTCAGGGTTCGCTGGACCGGGCACTCGTGCATCTGAGACAGCAACTGGATTCGAACCCGCAGCATGCTCAAGCGCTGGCTAGTGTGGGGTTCATTCTTCTGGAACAGGGCGATCTGGCGGGGGCGCAGGCGCAACTGGAAAAACTCGTCTCGCTGGCGCCGGACGACATGGATGGCTGGTTCGACCTGGCGCGGACTTACAACCGGCAAAAACAGAGCGAAAAAGCGATCCAGGCCTTTCTACGCGTGCTGAGTCTAAGTCCCGACAATATCCAGGCCCACTACCAATTGTTCCTGCTGTACACACGGAACAAGCAACCTGATCAGGCTAAGGTTCAGCTTGCGCAATTTCAGCGGCTGGAAGAAATGGAAAAGATCGCTCGCCGGGAGGAGACGGCCATCAGCAAGGCGCGGCGAGCCCAAGCCGAAGAGCAACAGACAGGAACATCGGCAGTCCCTCCCTCAGGAGAAAACCGATGAAAGACAGAACCATCGTCCTCAACGCATACTTCTCCCGCGTAGTGTCGCGATCCGCGAGGTGCGATGAACTGGCTTCATAGACGCCTCCCCGCAAGTCTCATCGTCTTATGTTTCGCTCTGCCTACGCGAGCCCAACAGCCGGTATCACAGCCCACGGTTGTCTTCACCGATGTTACGCAGGACTTAGGCATCCGCTGGACCCACGTCAACGGCGCCACGCCGGAGAAGTACCTCATAGAAGCGATGGGCGGGGGCGCCGCCTTTTTGGACTACAACCGCGACGGCCGCCTCGACCTTCTTCTGGTGGACAGCGGATGCCACAAGTTTTCCGTGAACTGCCGACCTTCCGGCAACACGCTCTACCGGCAGAACGCGGATGGAACGTTTACGGACGTTACAAAGGCTGCGGGTTTGGCCGCCACTCCGACTTACGGCATGGGAGTGGCCGTCGGTGACTACGACAACGACGGTTTTCCTGACATCTACATCACCGGCTTCCCGCGCAATGTCCTCTATCACAACAACAAAGACGGAACGTTTACCGATGTCACGCAGAAAGCCGGAGTATCCGCGGAAGGCTGGAGTACCAGCGCTGCCTGGTTCGACTACGACCACGACGGTCAACCCGACCTGTTCGTCGGCCGCTACATGGATTGGGACTACTCGCGGAACCCATATTGCGGCGAACATCGCCCGGGTTACCGCTCCTACTGCCACCCGGACCAGTTCCCCAGCCTTTCCAGCCGTCTTTACCACAATAACGGCGATGGGACCTTCACGGACGTAACCGAAAAGGCAGGGTTAGCGATCGCGGGCAAGGCGCTGGGAGTGGTCGCTTTCGATTTCAATCGCGATGGCTGGCTGGACTTGTATGTGGCCAACGACACCGTCCGTAATTTTCTGTTCCGAAACAACCACGATGGCACATTCACCGAAGTAGGGCTCGAGGCCGGTGTCGCCTACGGCTCGAATGGCAAAGCGCAGTCCGGCATGGGAGTGGACGCGGCGGATGTTGATGGGGACGGACTTCCGGAGCTTTGGGTCGCCAACATCGACTACGAGCCCAACAACCTGTTCCATAACAATGGCGATGGAACCTTCACGGATGTGACCAGCGAATCGAAATTGGGCTTGATGGCGCTCCTATTCAGCGGTTTTGGCACACGCATTACCGATTACGACAACGACGGCAAACTGGATATGTTCGTTCTCAATGGGCATCCGCTCGACAACATCCAACTTCTGCACGATGCGGTGACCGCCGCCGAGCGGCCGTTCCTGGTGGAGAATCAGGGGAAGGGCAAGTTTGAAGAAGTCGGGCAACAGCATGGAGAGATTTTCTCGCGACAACTCAACGGACGCGGCCTGGCGATGGGCGATTTCGACAATGACGGTGATGAGGACTTCCTGCTCGTCCAGAACGGCCGCCCCCCCGTGCTGTTGCGCAACGACGGAGGCAACCGCAACGCCTGGATTGGCTTTGAGCTTGAGGGCAAGGCCAGCGGGCGCGATGCCATTGGCGCCTTGGTTACGGTGACCGCAGCTGGCCGCGTTCAAGTCCGGGAACGCGTCGGTGGTTCCAGCTATTGCTCGTCGTCGGACCCACGGCTTTTGTTCGGCTTGGGGAAGGCCGAGCAGGTGAACAAGGTCGAGGTCCGCTGGCCAACCGGTGCGGTCAGTACTCTCGAACATGTGCAGGCGCGCAAGTATTACCGCATTGAGGAGCCGTCCTCTGCGAAGTGGCCGGCGTCGGCACCGAAGAAGCGGAAACCAAACACTTAAATTGTTAATTGGTCGGGGCGCGCGGATTTGAACCGCGGACCCCCTGCGCCCAAGGCAGGTGCGCTACCAGGCTGCGCTACGCCCCGACGCTTCCGATTATAAATGACGGGCTACCGCCGCCGGCCCGGCGTCTCTTCCAGCGCATGACTTTCGGGACACCCCGCCGCCCGCGTTCCACCGCATCTGCCCCCCGCTCACGCTATAATCTCTCTTCGTAAGTCATGGCCAGTTCACGCTACGCATTGGTGGCCTACCTCCACCACCCGGTTGGACAGTTCGTGGAAAGCCTCCGCCAGGAACTCCATCCAGTCACGGTCCATATGGCGGCCCATCTCACCATCCTTCCTCCCCGCGAGCTGCGCGGAACCGAGTCGGCTGCCCTCGAATTTCTGGAAGAAGCCTGTAGCCGCGTCGTCCCTTTCGACGTCGAGTTGGGGGACATAGAAACCTTCCTCCCCACCACACCGACGGTGTTCATCCAGGTCAAGCGGGCGGCCTATCGCATGCGCGAACTGCACGATCAACTCTGCGCCAAGGCCCTGCACTGCGAGGAAGAATGGCCGTACATTCCTCACCTAACCGTCCTGAAGACGGAACTCGATCAGCAGGCGCGCGACGCCGCGGTCGTGGCCAAAGAACGCTGGGCTCAGTTCCGCGGCCCGCGCACCATCCATGTGGATGAGCTGATGTTCGTCCGAGAGAACGGCGTCTGGCAGGACGTAGCTTCGGTACCTTTGGGACGCAGCCTTTTGTCCTCCCGGCCCTAGCCGGTAATATCCCCACAAAACCCCCAAACCCCAGGCTGGATGGGCGGTCCGGCGGTACATGTACTTTCCGTCCGTTGCCAAGTCCATTGGTAGCGTTACCATCATATTCACGGGCTCTACACCAAGCGCCGGATCCCAGGCTGCGGGTTGATTCGAAGAAGGCACAATGCACATCGGGGTTTATGGGTCCGGCTATCTTGCAACCGTTATTTCTGCCTGTCTTGCCGATTTCGGCACGCCCGTTTGCTGCTGCCATGCCGACAGCTCGCACATCGCGGCAGTGGCCAAGGGCGACATCCCTTTTTTCGAAAAGAATCTTCAGGAAGTAATCCGGCGCAACGTTCGCTCCGGCCGCCTGGTCTATTCGACGGACCCGGAGGACCTGGCCCGCAAGGCCCAGGTGATCTTCCTCGCGGAAGATTCCCCCCAGGGGCTGGAAGAGTTAGTACTTCGCATGGCCCGCGCCGCCGGCCGCGTGCAAGTTCTCTCCATTGTGACACCGGTGCGCGTTGGCAGCACCTCGGCTCTGGAGAAAGCGTTAAAGGGACACGCGCTGCGCAGCATCCTGGTATGCCAGCCCATGTTCTTCACCAACGGATGCGCCGTCGAGGACTTCAACTGGCCCGACCGCATCATCCTGGGGACCTCCTCGAGTGAAGCCGTCTCCGCGCTCAAGCAGATCTTCCATCCGCTGGTGATGCGCGGCGTGCCCGTGCTGGTGACCAATTACGAAACCGCCGAACTGGCCCGCGAAGCGACCACCGCCTTTGTCGCCACCAAGATTTCCTTTATCAACGAGATCGCCAGCCTGTGCGAGCACGTCCACGCCGACGCCGTCAGCCTTTCTCTCGCCCTGGGACTCGACAAGAAGATTGCGCCGCGCTGCCTGCAACCGGGCGCTGGCATGGGCGGAATCTTTGCCGAGAGCGACATGGAATCACTGACCGGCTTGGCTCGCGAGAACGGCGTGGACCTCAAAATCCTGCGCGCGGCGCGCGAGGTGAATCTGAGTCTGGCAGACCGCATGTTCGACAAAGTGTCCGGCGCCATCGACACCGTACAAAACAAGGACGTAGGCATCCTCGGACTTGCTTTCAAACCGAATACCAATTCCGTTGCCGGCTCGGCTTCCGTTCAGTTGGCGCAGAACCTGCTGGCCAAGGGCGCGCGCGTCCGGGCCTACGATCCCGTCGCCATTCCCGAAGCGCGGCAGCAGCTCAACGGCATGGTCAAATACTGCGAGTCAGCCTACGGAGTGGCCGAAGGAGTGGACGCGCTCGTCGTTGGTACCGGCTGGCCCGAGTTCCGTACGCTCGACTTCAGCAAGATCCGTCACCTGGTGAAACGCCCCATCATCATCGATACCAAGAACCTGCTCGATTCTTCCCGCCTGCGCGCCATGGGATTCCAGTACCTGGGCGTAGGACGGAAATAGAACTCGGCCACCAGCCATAAAGCAGACTCCGCAGCGCAACAGCCGCGAAGCGGCGGCACGGGAAAGCCCGGCACGGCAGTGCCGGGTAGGCTTACCCGCGAAGAGCAGAGTCCCGTCAGGGACGGTACCGCCCGCCCGGCCGTAGAAGCCTAAGCCTCATCGCAATTGCTATAATCATTCTCTGCGGTGGGAGTAGCTCAACTGGCAGAGCATCGGACTGTGGCTCCGACGGTTGCGGGTTCAATTCCCGTCTCCCACCCCAAAATCTTCCAGCCCATTCCAAAAGATATCTGGTTCATCAACCCCTTCGTCTTGGTCTCCGCACGAACCGGAATCCAGATCCGCCGGCGACCGAGAGAACAAATACGAGCTGCTCCGCGAAGCCTGGCATCTGCTGCGTGAACTGCCGCTAACCGTCGCAACCGGGAGACGGACCGTGGAATCCCCACCCTTGACGAAGAACGTCGCGATGGGGCACGCCGCCTCCGGTTTGTGAGTCCCTTCAGTCTATATAAGTTGTTATATACAATTCTTTCGAACTCTGCTACCTTGTAACCGTGACAGACGGCTCAGCGCCGGATGTGGTTTTCGAGGGAGACTCGCTCGATGTCATCAGAAAGTTTTCCGAAGACGCCCGAGGAAACCTTGGAGCCGATCTCCGGAGGGTGCAAAACGGAGAGAAGCCCCTGGATTCCGGCCCAATGGCTCCCGTCCTTCCAGGAGTGTTCGAGCTGCGAGACGAAGACCGCGACTTCTGGTACCGGGTGCTGTACGTCAAGCTTGAGGGTGTAGTTTACGTTCTCCACTGCTTCACGAAGAAGACCAACAAAACTCCCCCAAGAGACATCGAGATTGCCCGAGGACGCCTCGCTGCCTTGAAGCAAAGACTGGCAGCACGAAAGAAGAAGAACAGGTTGTCCATGTAAGGTGCTACAAATCACGGTCCTTGGACCGACACAGGAGCAAGGCAATGACACGCAATGTATTCGAGGATCTTGGCTTCTCACCCGAGAAGGCCGCGGCGTTGAAGCTCAAGGCTGATCTGCACACCAAGATCGTGAAAGTTGCGTCTCGTTATTCACAGCGCGAACTGCAGAACATCCTGCAGGCATCGCAGCCGAGGATCAGTGACCTGTTGCGGGGCAAGATGTCGAAGTTCAGTTTGGAGATGCTCGTGTTTTATGCAGAGCGGTTGGGGTTGGAGACCAGTATCAAGACCCATGTTCGAACGCGCGGAGCATCCGCAGGCATCGCAAACTTCGCGGTGTAGCTGGCCAAAAACCCCGCCCAAGCAGAGCTTGGACGGGGCACCCTCGTGAATTCAGGTGATTGCGATAGGTTGGGCCACCCGCCTCGGCCACCTGTCAAGTGTCTAGGATTCTCGACAGGGGAACGGATGCGTCAGTAAGCGTGCAGCATGGTAAGCTCCACTCGTAGCGCGTCGGTAGGAAGCAAGTGAGAACAAGAGGACGGCTCACAAAAGCTTTGGTGCGCTTAGCGCAAGTGCGCTTCTACGCCTGCGAGACTTGCAACAAGGATCAATCATTCACCCCACTCGAAGATATCTTGGAGCGTTGCCGCTTTTCAAAGGCTGAGATTAAACGTCTAGACGGCAACGTATCCTGTCCGGCATGTGAGAGCTATCTGACGTTGCTCGATGATGTGGCTGATTATTCTGCCGATGAGCTTGGGGAAAACCGCCGCTTAGAAACTGGGTTTCAGAAATACGTCCCGCAATTCAATGCCCTGAATGACTTCCTGCGGCAGTTCCCCTCACTCGGGTTACTGCATCCAGTGGGACGGAAGCTCTTGAGTGCTGTACGAAAAGCGAACACTGAAGAATTGGAGCCTAAGACTTGGTGTCGCGGGGATGGACGAAAGCATATCTCTTCTGCGGAACAGTTCTTGGGATATGACCCGATGCGTCCTTACAGGTTCAATCATGCTGGACAGCGGGCGCTGTATTTGGCGACAGAAGAGGAAACCGCCGTGGTTGAAACGTTGCAAGAGCGCAAAGGCAAGCCGCTAAGAATCTGGCTGGCTGAAATATCCGTGCAGCGGAAGCTCCGAGTTCTTAACGTTGCCACAGGCGCGAATCATTCGCTTTTCCTACAGACTCTTGTTCAGAGCACCGTCCTGCACACGCCTAGAAAAAAACCGGGATACTTCCAGCCTCAATATCTGCTCACTCGATTTCTCGCCGACATCGTGCGCCGGAAGGGAATTGATGGCATTATCTACGTCAGCAGCCAAGAGTACCCGTTCACATACGAAATGCGGGGGACGAATCTAGTTATCCTCCGTTCTGATTACCGCGATTGTGTGACAGCGGGAAAGTATGAGAGGCGTGCGTGGAAGCACATTGGAGACTGGATGAAATTGGAGCCGGAGAGGATGGTGTTGGAACCAAGGTAAGACCTTCATGCTCGGTAACTCTAGGGTGTTGCGCAGGCCCACGAAACATTCCAAGAACCTCCGACAAACTCCCGATACTCTTGAGCCTCCATTTGAACTGACGAATTTGCGTGCAGAGCAATCACTCGCCCTTGGTCATCCACACCGAGGCCAAACGGAACGACGGTCTTACGCAAAAGGAAATCGTTCGCATCGAACAGATTCAATTCAATGACGCAATGTTGAACCCGTCTCAGTAGCCGTTCTGTAGCTTCAGGATCGTCTCCGACCTTTGTATCGTCCGGGCTTGCACCCATCCTGTAACGCATCATTCCCTTGCGATTCTCGCCTGGAATCCATGATGTGGCGAGCAGGAATTTTACTTTCTTGGAGTCGCTGAACAGTCGGGAGCTGTAGGCTCCGCAGTCCAAAGGTTTTGCGAGTGACGGCGGGGTGTGTTGGGCCTGCTTCTGAGCAAGGCATTGCGCAAGAAGTACGGCGACCACTAAAACTTCAGCGGGAAAATGATTCATACAAGTCTGCCAGCACGACATCCGATGTGGACCAAGTTGCTCTTCCGCGCTCACGGCAGAAGATTCTACTCTCGATTATCAAGTTCGGCTAACCCGCTCTTCATTGTGCCTCTTCAAGTACCGCACCATAATTACCGCTCTATTTCTTGCACGGAAACTCCTCAGCAAGCATCAACTGAAACGCCGTAGAAGCCAGTGTGTATTTGGGATTCTTGTCCACGAATGCGATGAACTTCTGAATGAGAGTCATCGTCGACGTGGTGTCAGGGACGCAGACTTTGAACCACTTCACGTTGTCTGCCATTGCGAGCGAAACGTCGCCTGCACCTTGAATGTACCCGATGCACTCGCCCATAAAGAGCGTGTTCTCGAAGCTCTTCTCAACGCGGCCTTGGAATAGGTCTAACGCGACGCGGCACTCCTTCGCCATGTCCTGTGCCGAGCGCGTCTCTGCGAAGGAACAAGGCGCGAATGCGAGGGCCAGTAGGGTTAACAGGACCATCTTTCTCGCGAGTCTTTCCATATCAGAGCCTCTTTCCAGTTTGGGTAAAGTATTTCCGTCAGCAGGCGGCCCTGTCAATGGCACAGCCCGACCGTGGCAACCAGATGACCGTTGAAACCACCGGAGATGAGCGAGGTTGGACGGGGCACGCTCCAGATTTAAGATGATTACGCTAGGCCGGGCCACCCGCCCAGAAACCGCCAGCGGCGAGGGTACCGGCAGCGACTGTACACCATGAAGAAGCTCCCACGCCATCGCGGTCAATATCCCGGAAGGCAGGATCGCCGACAACCTCGTTTCTCCCGGGAACTTTCCGTGCTCTACGAAGACGATGCCATCGTAGCCCTCAATAAACCAGCTAAGCTTCTGGCGGTGCCTGCGGAGAACTCCGGTGCACCATCCGCCCTGTCTCTTCTTTCTGCAGAGCTGAAAGAAAAGAGACAACGGGCATTTGTCGTACATCGCATCGATCGCTACACGTCCGGGATCCTGCTGTTTGCGAAAACCCGGCCGGATCGAGACGCACTCGTTCGGCAGTTTCTCGAACATACTCCGGTGAGGCAGTATCTCGCAGTCGTGCGCGGGCATCTCAGCGCCAAAGAGGGGACGCTGGTTCACTACTTTCGACAAAAAGGAATGTTTCAGAGGTTGACCAAGGAGCGCGATCCGAAAGCGTCTCGTGCTGAACTTCGCTATTCGGTCGAACGCATTCTTCGTGGCGCTTCGCTCGTCCGGGTTGCGCTGGTGACGGGATTGCAGAATCAGATCCGGGTGCAGTTTTCAGCGCTCGGCCACCCGGTCATCGGCGACAGAAAGTACCATCCAGAGGAGGCGTCGGAGCGGCGAATTACTCGCGTCGCTCTGCATGCAGCGCATCTGCAGTTCCTTCATCCCCGCTCGGGAGAGGGCGTGTCCATCGATTGCGAACCGCCCGCGGACTTTCAATCGCTTCTGCAGTCATTGAGGCTGCCAACCCGCGCGCGCCGGTGAGTTTTTCCGCGATGCGGGGTCTGGAGCATTCGAGGCAACATGAGTCGCTGCCGTGTCCAGAACGAGCGAGGAATCTCTCCGGGAGTGTCTGACTACCACGTCGCCACTTCTTCCTTCGCTGCGTAGTGCGACTCCACGTAGTCGTCCAGAATCTTGATGAACTCGGCGACGATCTTGTCGCCCTTGAGCGTGGTGAACAAGCGGCCGTCCACATACACCGGCGCTTTTGGTTCTTCGAACGTTCCCGGCAGAGAAATGCCGAGGCTGGCGTGCTTCGATTCGCCGGGGCCGTTTACGACGCAGCCCATCACCGCAACCTTCATTTCTTCCACGCCCACGAAGCGGCCCTTCCAGACCGGCATCTGATCGCGCAGGTAGCTCTGGATCTGCTGCGCCATTTCCTGGAAAAAGGTGCTGGTAGTGCGTCCGCAGCCCGGGCAGGCCGTGACCTGCGGCGTGAAGCTGCGAATCCCCAGAGACTGCAAAATCTGCTGCGCCCCTCGAACCTCTTCAGTGCGGTCGCCGCCCGGAGCAGGCGTAAGCGAAACGCGGATCGTATCGCCAATCCCTTCCTGCAACAGCACGGCCATCGCCGCACTCGACGCCACGATGCCCTTCGCGCCCATGCCGGCCTCGGTCAGTCCCAAATGCAGCGGATACTCGCAGCGCGCCGCCAGCGTGCGATACACGTCGATCAAGTCCTGCACACCGCTGACCTTGGCGCTCAAAATAATCTGCTCTGGACGCAGCCCGTATTGCTCCGCCAGTTTCGCGGATTTCAGCGCGCTCACCACCATCGCTTCCATGGTGACTTCGCGCGCATCTTTCGGTTCCGCCAGCCGCGAATTCTCGTCCATCATGCGCGTGAGCAGCGCCTGGTCGAGCGACCCCCAGTTCACGCCAATGCGTACCGGCCGCTGATACTTCACCGCGACCTCAATCATGATGCGGAAGTTGTCGTCGTTCTTGCGCCCCACGCTAACGTTGCCGGGATTGATGCGGTACTTGGCCAGCCCTTCCGCGCACCCCGGATACTTCGTGAGCAGCAGGTGCCCGTTGTAGTGGAAGTCGCCCACGATCGGCACGCGCACGCCCAACTTGTCGAGTCCCTCGACGATGTAGGGGACGGCCTTGGCGGCGGCGTCATTGTTGACGGTCACGCGCACTACTTCGCTGCCCGCCCGCGCCAGGTCGGCGACCTGCTTGACGGTGCCGGGGATATCTGCCGTGTCGGTGTTGGTCATGGACTGCACCATTATCGGTGCATCACTGCCAACCCGCACCCCGCCAATCGTGGCAGTCACGGTCTTTCTGCGTCGCATTTCAGCCATAGGGAAACTCTAGTTTAACAGGTCAGGGCGAGGCAGGTCATAGCGTGGAAGTCACCGGTGACTAACTGTCCGCTGCGGGTTTCGCGGAGAAAGGCATTCGTGCGCTCAATCTTCCGCATTCAGGTCGGCCATCAGGGCGGAGACGGCATCGAAAGAGGGCAGTCCGCCTGTGTGCGCTTCCTGCATCGCCGCTGCCGTGGCGGCATTGGGCACCTTGATCTCGAAAGGCAGGACCTTCTCCGTCGCCACGCGCGTCAGCATTACGGCGTGCCCGGCAACTGCTTGATGATGTCGTTGTAGATCACGGTCACCGCAAAGAGCACCAGGAAGACAAATGCCGCCTGGTAGATTCGTTCTTTAATGCGCAGACTGATGTCCTTCTGCATCAGGCCCTCAATGAACAGAAGAAGGATTACGCCGCCGTCGAGAATCGGGATGGGCAAGAGGTTAAAGATGCCCAGATTCAGACTGATAATGGCGCTCACAAATAACAGTGGACTCCAGCCTTTCTCCCGTGCCGCACTGCCCACAGCGCTTCCGATACCGATCGGGCCATCCACCTGGCGAATGGAGACCTTGCGCTCCACCATCTTCTGCAACAACTCTAGTATCAAGAATGAATTCTTCTTGCATTCCGCCGCTGATTTTCGAACCGCATCAGGGAAAGCCAGCCGCACCACTTTCGTTGGCTGGCTGGCGAGCCCGATCCGATAGCGCACTTCCCCGGGAGGCCTGCCAGGAGAAAGTCTCGGCTGAACCGTAAATGTCATTGTTTGACCGTTCCGCAGGGCGACGATTTCTAACGGCTGGTCCTTGGTGCGGCTCAACATGTCCACCAGCACATCCGTCGCGGGAATCTCTTGGCCGTTGATCGTGAGGATCTGGTCTCCAACCTTCAGGCCGGCCTTTTCAGCGGGCATCCCGGGTTCAATGAAGGTTGCGGTAAAGCTTGGTTCTTTTGGTACCCACCCGACGACTCCCATCTGATTCCGGCCGGACGCCTTAGGAACCAGAGTCATTTCGGAGACGACTCCGTTTCGCTTAATCCCGAACTTCAAAGGCTGATTGGAGCTGAGCGCTTCTTTGTAGCCCACCTGTTCCCATGTGGGGTTCTGGATGTCATCGACGCGGACGATTTGGTCACCCGGCTGTATTCCGGCATTGGCGGCGGGTGTCCTCGGGAGGATCCATCCAACCACCGCAGGCCCGTCGAATATGGCAGGGTATTCGAAGTGCACCATGAACACACCGGTCCACAGCGCAAAGGCCAGTAGAATGTTCATCGCTGGTCCAGCAAGCGCGATGATAAAGCGTTGCCATTTCGGATGCGACAGAAACTCGGCCGCGTCTCCGGTGCGCTCATCCATCGGGTTCTCGCCCGACATCTTTACGTACCCGCCCAGGGGCAGGGCGCTGATGCGGTAGTCGGTTTCGCCCTTTCGGAAACCCAGCAACCGCTTTCCGAAGCCGATCGAAAAGACTTCCACCCGAACCTTGAAGAATTTTGCCGCTGCGTAGTGACCGAACTCGTGGATCAGGATCATGAATCCAAGCACGATCCCCATCACGAAAATCGTCTGTAGGAAGGACAAAACTTGAGGCATAAACTTTAGATTACTCCCAATTCATTGTTACGGAATAGCACGCACGCGTGCGGCTGAGCGGCTCCGTTGCTTGACCATGTCTTCAGCCAGTTGGCGTGCCTCGGCATCCAGCGCAAGTACTGTATGAATAGATTCCAATCTCCCCACCGGAGTTGCAGACATCACCTCTTCGATGATTTGCGGAATCTCATCGAACCCGATCCGCTCTTCCAGAAACGCCGCCACCGCCACTTCATCGGCAGCATTCAGCGCGATGGTCTTAGCCCCTCCGGCCTCCGCCGCCTCGTACGCCAGGCGCAGACAAGGGAATTTACTCATATCCGGGGGACAGAAATCGAGATGCCGCAAGTCCATGACCGGGAAGCGCATATCCGAAGGGATCCGCTCCGGATAAGTCAGCGCATACAAAATCGGCAGCCGCATGTCGGTCACCGAGAACTGAGCAAGTAGGCTGCCATCGACAAACTCGACCATGGAATGGATCGTAGACTGCGGGTGGACAATGACTTGCACCCGACTCGGAGGCATGTGGAACAGCCGGCACGCCTCAATCACCTCAAACCCCTTGTTCATCAACGTTGCGGAGTCGATGGTGATCCTTTTTCCCATCTTCCAGGTCGGATGATTCAAGGCCTGTTGCACCGTTATTGAGGCAAATTCGGATTTTGGAGTCTTCAGAAACGGCCCGCCCGAAGCCGTCAGCCAGATCCGCGCCACCTCCTCCATCCGCCCGCCCCGCAAACACTGGTGGACAGCGTTGTGTTCGCTGTCAATCGGCAGCAGCGGCTTGCCCTGCTTCCGCGCCTCGGCGACGATCAACTCCCCCGCGACTACCAGGCATTCCTTGTTAGCCAGTCCGACCGTCTTGCCGGCCCGCACCGCCTCGTAGGTGGCTTCCAGCCCAGAAACTCCGACAATCGCGCTGACCACGAAATCCACATCGGGATAGGTCGCCACCCGAACCGTGCCCGCGGCGCCGTGGACGACCTCAATTTCGCCCAGCCCGGCGGCCCGCAGCTTGACCCGCACCGCTTGTGCGTCGCTTTCGTTGGCGAGCGAGACCAGGCGCGGCTTCCAGCGAACGGCCTGCTCGAAGACCGCGTCGGCATTATTGCCCGCCGCCAGCGCAACGACCTGGAAGCGCTCGGGATAGCTCTCGACCACGCTCAGAGTGCTCCGGCCGATCGAGCCGGTCGAGCCCAGGATAGCAATGCGTTTCATGCGGGAAGTGGAGCTGCCTTCCTATTCTAAGGGAATCTGCGAGTCTTCGGCGGGCTCTCGTGAATGGAGGACGTTATATTGTTGGTGAAATGGCGACGGGTTGAAGCTAAGCGGGCAATACCAGAATGGACCAAACAATGGAAGAAATTCCAACGCGGTTGGATGGGGTTTCCAGTTTCCCCGCTGGTTCCTGCGGAAAACCAAAGTGTTGGCCGGGGCATTGCGTCCGATGACTGCTCGCGGGCGTCAATCCCTGGTGGACACCAGGACCGAGTGCGGGGACGGCGGCATAGCGTGAAACTCGTGGCGCGAAAAGCCGGCGCGGTTGAACATGTGTTCCAGCTCCGCGCGCGTGTACGCGTCTCCCCCAGGCGTCTCGGCCAGCATAATCAGCGCAAACGCCGCCGGCACGGCAGGACTCACCCTGTCTTCTTCAGGCACAAATTCCAGCGTGGCCACTTTTCCGCCCGGTTTCAACGCGCGGTGCAGTTTGTTCAGTAACAGTGCGATCGTGGGCTCATCAAAGTGGTGCAGAAAATTCGGAACCAGAATCAGGTCGTACCCCGTTCCAATATCCACGTCGAAAATGCTTCCGGGAAGAGTCTTGTAGCGATCCGCGACTCCGAACTTCTTTGCGTTCTCCCGCGCTACCTCCAGCACGTTCTTCCAATCCACGGCGGTGACTTCCGCTTTCGGGTTGGCACGCAGCACTGCTATTCCAAACAGCCCGTGCCCGGCCGCGACGTCCAGCACCTTCAGTGTGCGCCTCTCGTTGCCTACCACGATTTCCGCCAGCCCCTGGGACGCCATCATCATCATCGGCGCCATGGAGCGCGCAAACGCCACCCACACGGGTGATTCTGGGGCGTGCGCATAAGTGTGCTGGCAGCCTCCGTGTCTGACCGCGTTTGTCAGATCGCGGAAATTTTGCCGTATATCATCGGTAAGCAGGAACTCGGTGCAGGACCCCATGTAGGCCGGTGAGTTGCGGTCAAGGAACTTCGCGCTATGCTCGTTCAACGAGTACTGGTTGCCACTTTTGCTGAGGAATCCGTTCACTACCAAAAAATCGCACAGAATCCGCGCGCCGCGCTCGGCAATACCGCAGTGGCTCGCCACCGCCTCTGCGGTCGTGTGCCCCGCGCCAATGGCGGTAAAGATGTCCAACTCGATCGCGCTGCGGATTGCTTCTGTCAGCTGGAATGCGTTGATCGCCTGAAACAGGCGGAACGGGGAAGCTTCTGTACGCGGTTGCGCCGGAGTTGCCGGAATCGCTGACATATTCACCTCTTAGGCCAGACTTCTTATTATGAGGGCGATCAGTATATATCGGAGTGTGACGGTCTCGAGGGGCCGACGCGGGACCGCCTCGAACATATCAATCTTAACTGACGTTAACAGGCGATTACACTCACAACTGGTGACCCCCATGCGCTGGGGCGTCCCCGCACCCTGCGCCACGCCTCGGCCCCAAAGGTCACTGGATTTCCCCACCGCCTATAGTTGTCCCCCGCGCGCGATTTGACAGCCTTTACCGCGGGACCTATACTCCCGCTCCACGCCACGAATTTCCCCCGGGAGAGACTGTCATGTCGAAACGCTCGCTGGTTGCTGTCCTAATTACCGCCTTTGCCTTCCTGACCCTGAGCTTTGCACAAGAGCACTCGAGGATTCACCAACCCAAACTGACTCCACAAACCAGCGGCACCACGCAGGGGCTGATTGCAATCAGCCCGGTGAACCCGCGCGTAGTCTGGGCATCCGGGCGCGGTGGAACGTTTGTTGTAACGACCGACGGCGGGAGGAACTGGAAAGCCGGGGTGGTGCCGGGAGCCGAATCGCTGCAATTCCGCGATGTGCAGGGCGTGAGCGACAAGGTCGCGTATCTGATGTCCATTGGAGATAACCCCACGGACTTTCGGATCTACAAAACGCTCGATGGCGGAGCGAACTGGACCATGCAGTTCCAGAACCAGCTTGTGGGTGCGTTCTACGACTGTTTCGCGTTCTGGACGCCGAAGCGGGGCATTGCGCACAGCGACTCGGTGAATGGAGTGTTCCCGGATCTGCGCACCAAAGATGGATTGACCTGGCAGGACATCAGCAACAACTTGCCACCTGCGCTACCGGGCGAATTTTCGTTCGCGTCGAGCGGCACTTGCATCGCGACCCAGGGTGCGAGGAACGCCTGGATTACAACCGGCGGCTCGACCACGGCGCGGATCCTCGCCACCAGAGACGGCGGCGACACGTGGAACGCGTATGACACTCCGCTCGTGAGTTCGCCCAGCGCCGGCGGGTTCACGGTGGCTTTCCGCGACCCCTGGCATGGCATCGTGGGCGGCGGCGACTTGGACCCCAACGATCCCAACAACGCGGCGACGGCCACTTCTGACGATGGTGGTCAAACCTGGACGCTTACCAACGCGCCTCCCGTAACCGGAGCCATTTTCGGCCTGAGCTACGTGGGCCGGGCCGGTGGCCATGATCGACATAGGCACGACGACGGTGGCCGCGCTGTGGTGATCACCGCCAATGCGGGAGGAGCGGCTTGGACTCCCGATGAGGGAAATACCTGGTTCACACTGCCCGATGTGTCCGGTTTCTGGGCGGTCGCGTTTGCGAGTCCGGAAGCTGGTTGGCTGGTGGGCACGGATGGCCGCATTCTGAAGATCAGCTTTCGGCGGTGACGCGCCGCAATCGAAGGTTTTTGACGGTCAGATGCGGAACAAACCTGTTCGGAGTTCCACCTATTGCATCAAACGCCACGCACTCCACGCCCACACCACAGGCACTGCGAACAGCATGGCATCAATGCGGTCTAGCATCCCGCCATGCCCGGGCAGAATCGACCCGGAATCCTTCACCCCGGCCCCGCGCTTGACGAGCGATTCCACCAGGTCCCCTAGCTGCGCTGCGATATTCACAATCGCAGACAGCACAACAATCGCGACCAACTGCGGCTGTTGCAGCCCGAACATCCCGTCGCGCCGTTCGATCAGTCCCGCTTGAAGAAGCCAGGTGCTGATGGCTGCCGCGTGCTGAAACCAGAGCATCCCCACAATCACGCTGGCCACCACCGACGCAATCGCACCCTCCCACGTCTTCTTCGGACTGATCTCCGGGGACATCCGATGCCGCCCAATCGCTTTCCCCACGAAATACGCGAAGATGTCTCCCGCCCACACCACCAGCAGCGTGTAGATAACCAGAATCGCTCCCGCCGGCTGCTGCCGGATCTGCACCAGCAACGCCATCGGAATCGCCACATACGCGAAGGCAAACACCGAAGCCGCCGCCGCCGGATACCCGCTTACCAATTCACGGCGCCGCATCGCAATCGTCAGAAACACGAAGGGCGCAACCACCACCGCCAGCGCCAGACCGTAAATCATGGCGGTAGTCTCCACCAAAGGAACGCGGTTGGTGGAAGCGGCAATTACGAAGAGAAAGAAGAGCACGACGTAGCCGTAGGTCGGCCGCCACAGCGGTTGCACTCCATACAGCGCCGCCAGCTTGAGAAATTCCGCGATCGCTAGCAGCGCCACCGCTCCGGCCACGATCGCCATCACGTAGAGGGGTGCCTTCAGGACTAGCAGAAGAACGAGGGGGATCAGTACGACTGCCGTAACGACGCGCTTGATCAACGCTTCGCCTCGACGTGCGCGCGAACCGGGGCGTGTTCGTGGTCTTTCCCCAGCCCGCCATAGCGGCGCTCCCGCGTCTGAAATTCTTCAATTCCTTCCAGCAAGTGAACGCCGCGGAAGTCCGGCCACAAGGTTTGCGTCACGTAGATCTCTGCGTAGGCCAGTTGCCACAGAAGAAAATTGCTGAGCCGCATCTCGCCGCTGGTGCGCACTACCAGGTCAGGATCAGGCAAGCCGCGCGTGTAGAGATGCTCGCTGATCATCTGCTCATTCACTTCCAGATGACTCAGCCCGCCGTTACGCGCCGCCGCCTCCGCCAGCGAACGGAAGGCATCCACAATCTCGCTGCGCGCACTGTAATTCAGCGCCAGCGTCAGCACCATGCCGGAGTTGCGACGGGTGGCCTCGCTCGCGTACTCCATTTCGCGCTGCACCGACTCCGGCAGTTCGTGTTTCCGCCCAATGTACTCCAGTCGAATGTTGTTGTCGTTGAGGGTCTTGATGTCCGCCTTCAAATAGCGGCACAGCAGGCGCATGAGAAATTCAACTTCCGTCTTCGGACGTTTCTTCCAGTTTTCTTCGGAGAAGGCGTACAGCGTCAGCGCCTGAATCCCGATGCGCGCCGCGCTCTCCACCGTGGAGCGCACCGCCGCGACGCCGGCGCGGTGTCCGGCCACGCGCGGCATATGGCGGCGCCGGGCCCAGCGCCCGTTTCCGTCCATGATGATGGCGATATGCTTGGGAAGACGCTTAGGATCGAGCCGCAGGTAAACTTCCGCTTCCTTGCGGTCCATCCCAGCGGGAACCGTGTGTCGCAAGCAAACCTCTGCAAGTCGAAGCTAACACACGAGTTGCGGTGTGTGCAATTGCGATGGCGGCGGTGGCATACCTTAGCGACCCCGTCAGGCACACAACAAAACTCCAAGAGACGATGAAGGTTTTCTTTGCGACCTCTGCGCTGCCCTCTGCGACCTTTGCGGTTTAAGATTTTTCATTGCAGTCGGCATGGGATGATATCCCACTCAGGAAATATGAAAATCGGGGACCCGGCGCAGCAAACCCTTAATCGCAAAGAGCGCAAAGGTTCGCCAAGGACGCGAAGAAATGCTGGAACTACAGGGAGCACAGGGGATCACAGGGCAGAATCCTTCGCTACGGATGTCTGAAACGGCCGCTCCTAGGACGTCTTCAGTCCCGCAAGCTGTGCCAGCTTGGCTTGGCGCTCGTCGAAGGTCCAAAAGCGTTCCGCCTTGAACTCAAGAGCCGAGGCCACATGCAGGCTGTCCAGCGTTCGCACTCCCAAACGCGCGCAGTGCTGGCGCGCTAATCCCACGCAACTTTCAAACGCGGCTTCCGGAAGATCGGCTTGCACCCAGAGACCCTGCGCAAGATCATCCTCCATGTTCCGAAGCACCCACTGTGCTTCCGCAGCCGACATCTTGCGTTGAAAAACGTGCTGACAGATCGCATGCGTCCATTCGGCGCGATGCAGAGGTGTGAACCAGACGAGCGGGTGCGCCAGCAGCCGCCTTTGCGCCTCTGCCGAGTGGCGGTCCGGCACATAGAGTGAAACCAGAAAACTGGTGTCCGCGTAGACAGTCAAAACCGGCCACGCTCCCCGGCGACCAAATCCGCACCCGGCAGAGTCCGATCGCCGAAAACCTTCTTCCGCCGGACGGCGAAGTCCGGCCATGCGCTGGGGAGTACCGCAATGGCCTCGGGAACGATCCGAGCGATGACCCGATCCCGTTCCCGCAGCTCCACCGTCTTGCCAGCCCGCAACCAGGCTTTGAGGCGGCGGGTGTCCCGCAATTGGCGGATGTTTACGGTCGGCATGCAATAATGTGACACATTATGTGCCACATTGTCAAGCGCTTGTCGGACCTGCAATTCAGGCTACACTGACTGTAGGAAGACCCGGCTCCACGACATCACGATGAGGCTGAAGGAAAACCTGGCCCGCTGGCTCCGCATCGAAGCGTACCGGCAGGGCATGAGTGTCTCGCGATTCGCAGCGGGTATCCTGTAAGGAGCGCATGACCGCCCAGGGCGACTACGCGAGCGCCATGCGACGGGCCCTGGCCCGGAAGCCCTTTCTGAAGACCGATGGCCGTTACCTCTCGCGGGACCATGCCAACAACCGTGCGCGTCTGTCCGAATAGCGGGGTTACGTCCACCGGTCCAGTCTTCACGCCAGCAGCGAATAACCCCCGCCTGCGTCTTCGACCTCGGCGATCTCTTTTAATTCCGGATAACTCCTGACCAGCGTCTCCGGCGCTGCAACCCTCTTCCCGCCCAGCAGATGCTTGAGCTCCAGCGCGTTCACCGCCGCCTTGGCCTGAAAATGATTGTTGGCGATCACGTAGGTCGTCTCAGCCTTGCGCGCGATCACCTCTACTTTCTCTTTCCACTTCTCCAACTCGGCCGGTTTGTAGAGATAGTTGTAGCGGTCATTGCGGTTGTCGCTGTCGAACCACTGATCGTAGTTTCGGCCGTGCAGCCGCACGTAGCCCACCCCTGACGTCACATGCTCCGTCGGTTCCAGCGACCGCCCCAGCAGCGGCTGATCGATGTTGCAGAAGCCGACATTCTGCCGCGTGAATTCCGCGATCGTCGCCGGATTGTCCCAGCTCGCGTGCCGCACCTCGACCACTCGCGGATACTCGATGAACTGCCGCAGCAGTTGCTCCAGGTACTCGCGGTTCAGGCCGGTGTTCTTGAACGACACTGGAAACTGAATGAGCAGCGCGCCCAGCTTGCCTTCGGAAGCCAACGAGTCCAGTCCTTCCCGCGCCAGCTTCTCATCCTCATCGTTGGGCCGGATGCTGGCTGCCGAAGTCGGCTCCATCACCGCCAGCGGCGAATGCGTGAACGACCGGTGCAGTTTCGCCGTAAAGACAAAATTCGGATTGACCGCCGCCGCTTTCCGGCACCACAGCCGTCCCAGTTCTGGCCGGATGTGTCCGTAAAAAGAAGTGTTGATCTCAATGACATCGAAGAAGCGCGCCAGGAATTCGACCGGATGAACTTTCCTCCGCTGCACTTCCGGCGGGTAGAGAATCCCGTCCCAGTCTTTGTACGACCAGCCGGCAGTCCCAATGCGGATTCGCGGAGGGGTATCCATAGAACAGCAGGCCAGATGTCGCAGGGTAGCACAGGTGTGGTGTGGGGCGGACACTCTTGTCCGCCAAACGCGTGTCCGCCAAACGAGGCGTCGTTAGCACATGATACGTCCGGTCGAATTAGCAGGTGATGTGTCCGCCAACCGCCGCGAGCGCCCGACCCTATCGCCGTTGTTTGGACGCCGGCACGAGCTCCGGCAGCTGGTGAGCGAAGTCCTGGACCACGTAGAGCTTTCCGTCGCTCCAGAACGCCGCGATGCCCGCGACATTGAACTGCGGGTCAAGCAGGTTCTGCCGGTGAGGTGCGGATTGCATCAACGCCTCGAAAGCTTTTTCCGCGCTCGCATTGTAGGCGACGTTTTCTCCCGCAGAGTCGAGCCGCAAGCCCGACTCGCGAAGCCGCGGCATCAGCGAAGGCTCGCCGTCGAACTGATGTGAGAGCTGTTGCCGATCAACCATCAACCGAGCATGGGCGCGCGCCGCTTCGGTCAGGCCTTCATCCATGCGCAGGGGCGGCACGTCGGCTTGCTGCCGGCGCTGATTCGCAAGCTCCAGCAGCGCGCTCTCGGCGGCGGCGTCTTCCGTGGAGGAGGGCAAGGCCGCCGAGAGCAATTTGGGGGTGGGCTGCGTGGACCTCTGCGAACTGTGTGCAACGGCCTTCTTGGCGGCCGGAGTCGTCGCCTGCGCTTTGGCGTTCCCCGCCATCGCGCAAGAGAAGACCAAGGCCCAAAGCGCTCTGCTGTACCGGGCCGTCATAAGGCAACAACAAAGTTCCGCTTTCCATCTCTGAC
>Ga0080064_1003286_pt1 | contig 23938 bp, 29 predicted proteins | sample Subgrocontami54m_FD_69260 | JGI IMG/M metagenome (GOLD analysis project Ga0080064, IMG submission 69260) | Subsurface groundwater microbial communities from S. Glens Falls, New York, USA - GMW46 contaminated, 5.4 m (SPADES assembly) (version 2) ...
CTGCAAAATCAGGCTAAGCTGACTGCATTCATCTGAATGCGAGTGCCCCGAGCAAAGCGAGCATGCCACTGGTGTTCAAGACGCGAGAGCGTCCACCAGTGGTGGGCACTCGCGGTTGACAGCTCGTAATGATTCTTTTCCTCGAGTATCGTAAGGTAAATAGCTTTGAGAATCGCAACCGCTGAGGTCTGATTTTATGTCTCGTGAAATGTAAAGATCAAGAGTTATCTTTCCGCCATAATTCTCAATGGTATCATACCATCCATCAATTGCTTTTTGATCCGGCTCAAATTTATCTGGATTAAATGATTCGTATAAAGGCATTCCGCTGGGTTCAGTATACAGATATTCTCCTTGTTCAGGATATACTTTTTTTAATTCTTGTTCGCCGGGCGTCAGTATGGCAAAAGCATGGTATTGATACTGGTAATTGCAAAATGCTCCCCCATAATACTCTTTTTCTGCATGAATCTGTTGACCTTTGAATTGCGGTTGCGGAAAGGTACTTTCTTTATCTCTGGTAAGATTTTCTAAATCAAAAATGACTGCTCCGGAAATTTCAATCTCTTGGTTTTGAGAGCTGAATTCAAATCTGAGCCGATCGTCCCAAACATTAGGAATGTATTTCATGCGATGAATGACCTTGAAATCCCATGGTAAACGTTTCTTGCCAGCAAATTTGGAGTTGCTATAAGAAGAATTTTGAAGTTTAAATTCTCCTGAATATTGTGGGAATCTTTCACTGCAACCAAGCAGAGTTTCCAGGCTGAGTAAACTAGAAAGAAGCAGTGCTTTTTTATTATTCATGAATGCGCCTTTGTTTTAGGGTAGGACGCAATGAAAGAAGCGATCTTTTCCACGGTCTCTTCAGGGGTCAAGGCAGTAGTGTCCACAATTAAATCATACTGCGATTGGTTGCGGTGATCAATTCCGTAATATTTTTTGTAGCGGGCCGCATCTTCTTCTTCTCGTTCGTAGATGCGTTTTTTCATGGCTTCAAAGGAAGAGATATTCCCTTCATTTCTTTTTTCTTGCGCCGTTTTGTTCTGCAGATCTTTCCAGATGCGCTTTGCGCCTTCTTCAGGATTTACTTTCATAAAAATCTTGATTGATTGGGGAAGAAAATGAAATTGGGTCCGGCCTTCAACAATAATGATCTTATTTTTGGTCTCTAATTCTCTGGCTTGCGCTGCAGCTTTTTTATCTACGTCTACGTCAGTTTCCGGATGAGTAGTTGCGTATTGATTAAGCTCCTGAAGAGTCATACCTTTTTCCCGCGCCAATTCCCTGCGGATGCCCCCCACATAAATACGTTCTGCTTTCAGCCTTTTGGCTAGCATCTCTGCAGCAGTGCTTTTCCCGCTCCCTGGAGTTCCAGAAATAGTGATAATCATTTTGAATTAAAAACTAGAATTGCTTAATAAAGACTTCTTTTCTTGAATCGCAAGATTTAAATAACTAAATATTTTAACAACGGCATGGATAAAAAAGAGATGGATGCCCTGCTTAATGTTAATCAGGTCAATTCTAATCAGGGAAAGCATGTTGCTAACAGAAAAGGTAATCCTACCGCAATCATTGCTGCGGTAGTTGGTTTGATTGTGTTGGCTATTTTCGTGATTCGCCCAGCAGTATTAGGTTATGGTATTTATCAACAGGCAGAAGCTTCTAACCTTACTGTCCAGGATTACGCTCAGGATATGCAACAGTTAAGCAGAGACTTGGAAGTGACCAGGACCAATCTTTCTTCTTATTCTACCTTTACTGGAGCTTTGATAGCACAAGTAGATCAGAAATCCGACGAGCTTACCGAATGTAAAGTGCAACTTGAAAGAATTCAATCAGATGTTGAAGAAGCGCAGAAACAAGTCGTTGATAAAGACACTGAGATAGCTACGATTAAAAGTGAATCTCAGAAAACGACAGACCAACAAGTAACAGAAAAAACTGCTGATCTAGAACAGCAAAAAACAACTTGTTTAGACACCTTAACAAAGAAAGAGACAGAAGTTGGCGAAGTTCAGGCTAAATATGACTCAGTGGTAAAAAATGCAGCTAAAAGCATCTGCTGTAAAGCAAAAGTTGACAATCCGCAGATAAATTTTTATGATGTGGTAGATGGTAAGATTACTTGTTTAGAACAAGGAACGAATCAATTGAGTTGTTGATTATTTTTCAACTCAGCGAATAATCTCATAAGAACTTTCTTTTAATTTTCCTGATTTATCCTGCAGCCATTTTTTAGCCCAAAACAAACTGACTTTAAACAGCCCCCATCGTTGGTAGCGGCGCATGGAAGTTATGACAGTAGTGTCAATGCAGGTAAATTTTCCTAACTCTTGCAAGCTGAGCGCCAGTTTTCGATGTTCTCGTACAATAATATCCGGATTATAACCTCCTACCACCTGAAAATCTTTTTTCCTGCAGATTAGCGCTCCGCTGCATCCTTGGTATAAATTGAGATAATGATATGCATTTTTGAAAGAGACCGCCAGGTGATGCGATAGTTTTTGTGAATCTGGCTTAGCCAGTGTCGTTGCTACGGCGTATTCTTCTGTAAATTTCTCTTTGATTTTTTCCAAAGCATCCGTCGCTAATTGCGTGTCAGCATCCAAAAAGACCAGAGTGTCTCCTTGTGAATTTAATGCGCCGGCGTTTCTTGCTACAGAAACATTTGGTTTTGGCAGAGAGAGATGGCGAGTTTTGACATTGATATTTTTTTTTGCAATCTCTTCTGTTTTGTCAGTGCAGCCATTGGTGACCAGAATTATTTCATAATCCTGTAGGGTCTGATTTTTGATGCTTTCAATGGTTTTTTGCAGATACCCTTCTTCGTTATGGGCGGGAATAATGACGGAGAAAGCAGGCATGAAATAACTTGAGAAGACTGGTTTTAAAGGATTATTATGATGGAAAATAGATTATGGAAACAATAAATAAGAACAAAATAAAAAATTATTTTTTGGCAGGTTCTTTGAGAGTTAAGCTACTTGCTCAATTGAAATAGGCTTTTCTTGCCGGAGTAGTCCCATTTATTTTTCAGCACTTCCAAATCAGGATTTTTTCCGTAAGCAGAAGTGTAGTCATATATCAGTGAACTTAACTTAAAATAATATTCTACTGTTTTTGGATGAACATCTATGCTCCTTTCTTGTTGATTTACTAACTGTGCTCCAGTATGATTCATGAGATGATCAATGGTAATTCTTAATTCCAAGCCAAAATAAGTCCTGTTTATTTTTGCATGAAGCTCGTCTTTTGTAAAGAAGTCTGTTATTCTTTGGTCAAATTGGTCTCTATCATCCATCTTTTTTACCTCTTTTTTTCTTACAAATCTATTGCTTTACAAGGTCAAATAATTTGCCGCCCAGAGCATCCCGGAATCGCAATAATAAAACGGGGTGCTGAAGGGTTTTCCTTTTTCATCAAACACTTCCAAGAAGTTATGATGCTTCTCAATCAGTTGTTTGTATTTTTCTTTGTACAATTTGGCGCGTTCTTTGTCCACTTGCTGCAGTAATTTTACATACAAAGGTCCCATATGCATCCAGATAGCGCTGCTTTCATAGTTGCGCAGAAAATTTTCTTGCCAGATGAAGTTGATCTTTTCTCTTCCTGAGGTGTATTTGAGCGGGAATGGTTCGTCTAATCCCGCTTCATGGATCTTTTTTAGCGCTGAGTGCATCATGTCCTTATCAGTGAGTATTCCAAGTGCAAAAGGAAAGAGGTTGGCATCTCCGGCAACATATTTCTGCTGGCTTAAGTCATCATAAAAATATTCACCATTCCAGAAATGGCGTTTGATAAGCTCCGGATAAGAAAATTTTTCAAATGGATTATGAAGATGCTCCATGTCTTTGAGATCTTTTGCCAATAAAGCGACCATACAATTGTCGTAACAGGAGCTTTTCCTTACTGCAAAATCTTTAATGGAAGAGAAATGGTCTTCTGGCTTGACCAAGCCAGTGTGCTGGTTGATGACTTTATCGTAAAATTTATTTATTTCTTTATTGAGAAAATCTTTGAAGGCATAGTACGGAAATTTGGAAGCTTTGATACTGTGAATCAGCCAGGGCAAAGAGTCCACGGCATAGTTTGGAAAATCAAAAGGTGTTCCTCCTGGAGTGATAGTTGTAGTGATCTTTCGATGCTGTTTGAAATGATTGAGAGCATAACGTAAAGTATGATGAACTTGATCTTTATGTTGAAGATCTAGCAGTGATTTAATACACCATCCTAAATCTCGCGTCCAGAATTGGGAGAAATTGCCGGTGGAAGTCTGCAAATAGCGGCCGTTCCAACAATCATTGACAATCTGTTCGCAGATCTCCTCTGCATCACCGTGGTATTTTTTAGTCAAAACACGATTCTTCCAGCTGTTGAGAAAGATCCTTGGTCCTTCTGTGAAATACTGCAGAACTGCGGGCATAATCACTTCAGAGAAGAGGAGTTTAAAAATATTGTTGGGGAGAAGTGGTGAGATTATCTTTGTCGTATAAATCTATAAATATGCCATAATAACTTCATTTGATGTTGTTTCTTTGTAAAGCGATGGTCCGCTCCTTTGATAATCACCAACTTTTTTGGTTTGTTAGCAAGATGATATAATTCATGTGCTTCTTTCACTGGAATAGCTTCATCCTCACTTCCATGAACAATAAGAAGAGGGCGATGATACTTCTTCATGGCCTTGGGAATATCTAAGGTAAAAAATTCATCATAAAAAGCTTTCTTCAATCTTTTTTTGTGATACCAATTTCCTGGTTTATGATAAGTGATGTAACCTTTTGTCCAAAAATCATGCACTTGTTTATCAGTAAAATCATAACGCACGGCCTGTTTCAGATCACTTACTCCTCCTAATATTATGAGTTTGTCTACTCGCTTATCTTTATGTGCGTAAAGAGCTGCGTCAATCGCTCCGGTAGAATGGCCAATAAGTACTAATCTCTTAAAAGGAAAATTGTTCTCCAGAAAATCTATGGCAGATTTAACTTCTTGTACTTCCCGGCTCATCAGTTTATCTTCAAATCTTCCTTCTGAAGTGTTTGTTCCAGAGAATTCAAAACGAAAACAGAGGAAATTCAGTTTTGAAAAGAGATGTAATACCCGAGCACCAGTGCCGAACATACTTCCTGGGAAACCATGCAGAAAAATAATTGCAGTAGTGTATTTCTGGGGTTTATCTACAATACCTCGGAGCGTTAAACCTTCATTATTTTTGAATTCAACTTGATTTTGCATGGTATTATCATTTTCTTGAGGATAATAAAGATTTTGGTAAAAAGCGGACCCGGGAGGACTTTCACCAGTTATCACGATTAGTTTAAGTGACTAAGCGAATGCAATGAGCGCAGTCGCTCCGCCTCTCAAGTGGCGTGACACTTGATTTGAACCCCCGATTTGCGGCTTACGCATCTTCAGTTAACTCTCTTCATCCCAGTTGGGATTACTCAGGAGCTCATCATAAGATTAGGAGGCAGCTGTCCTATTTGCCCATCAATTCAGATTCCAGGCTAGACGACGGGTCCGTGAGGATAAAAACCAGTAATTCTTATTTAAAGTTTCGTACTAGAACTCAATCCATCTTTGATAGGAATCAATTCCGTCTTCAACTGAGGATGTTTCAGAACTGCTTCTTTATAATTCTGACAGCCATCCATAGTGATATTGTCAGCGATGATGAAGCCGCCCTTTTTAGTTAATTTTATGCAATCTTCCAACACGACTAAATATTTATGTTTGGCAAAATCGATGAAAATAAAATCATAATATTCTTGCTGCTCTTTTGCCAATCTTTTGACTATTTCCACTGCGTCTCCTGCCAAGACTTTGGCATTAATGTTATACTTCTGAAAATTCTCTCTAGCTTCTTGAGCGATGATAGCATTCACTTCTATAGTGGTCAATTCTGCTCCTTCACTTCCGAGGATACAGCCGCTATAACCATTGGCAGTTCCTAATTCAAGAATATGTAAAGGTTTTATCTCTTGCACTTTCTGCAGAAGCCAAGCTCCTTTTTTAGAGCCGAGGATGGGAATCCCTCGTGCGATGCTTTCTTGTTCTAGGGGTTGAAAATGGCTGATGATGGTATTCATATTCTCAAGAGAGATTGTATTTCTTTTTACTCATCCTCTGCTACTGTAACTTGCATTTTTTGTTTAGCTCGATGTAATCCTGACTTAACATAACCTATAGGGATAGCGAGTTCATCGCTTATTTCTCGATATGATTTATCTTCATAAAACCAAAGTTGGGCAATTTTCTTGATGGTAGGATTAGCAAGGTTATGAAGAGATCGAACCGCTGCTTCTAGATCTTCTTTTACTATGATTAGATTTTCTGGAGTGGCAAGATGCTTATCCATGAAATCATCTTCATAAACAGATCTCAATTTATTTCTGTTAAAATAATTGATGGTGTGATTTATAGCAATACTACTTATCCAGCTTCTAAAGCTGGTCTTTGGATTTTTTGTCTCTTGCGGCTGATAATTATCCATACCTCTCAAGATTTTTATAAAAGTGTCTTGAGTAAGGTCTTCTGCAATAGTTTTTTTTCCTACTCTATGTAGCACTATTCCAAAAATAAGATGGCGTTCTACCTTGTACATCTCTTCAAAACTCGTATATCCAGTTTTAAGGTAAGAGTTATTTAGTGTCATTATTGAGTAATAACCACTCTTAATTATAAACCTTTCTGGTATTCCAAGCAAGGCTTTTTAAAAATAAAAGGGTTATTTAATCTTATATTCAGGCTTAACCAATTCACGCTGGATGAATTCTAAGATGGCATCTACATCTTTAGCCTTGCCTGTTTTCAGAAGGTATTCTCTATCCTTAAGATTGACACTATCGGCAATATTATCACAACCATCATCTACGATAAGGGTAATTCCTGTTCTGAAGTCAATCAGAGCTACGCATCTCTCTTTGCTCACTTTATAACTCACGTTATTTCCATTAAGCATTCCTTTGTAAGTGCCTTCTAATTGAGCTCTGACTTCAGGATTTTTTAAGTCTGGCAATGATGTGCAACCCTGGGTAATGAGAATGGTAGATACTGCTGAGGCATATACTAAAGGATTAAAATTTTCGAACAAAATTTCCCTCCTTTATATATACAAAGGGCTTAAATTTCTTCGGAAATTTATGTCCTTTGGTATAGATACATTCTTTAAGATTCATTCTTCTTTCTCTTTTTTAACATAGAACAACTTTATCATTCTTCCGAACTTTTTGATTTAATGGAATAGTGACATGACTTCCGCCTGGAGCAAAAGGTATCTCTTCTCCATTCTCGCTGCGTATCTCGGCCACTTCTTGCATGACGTTTTTGGTAGTTTTCCCAGCTATGGAAATGGTGCTGTAAATATTAAGGGAGTGAGTGGTCTTGATCAATGCTACCTGCGCTTTGGGGTAATAATTTTCTACTATGCCTATCACTTTCTGATGTCCTTTTTTGTTGCTTAACTTTCTTTGTCTCGGCGCGTTTTTACATTCTTCAGAACAATTCTGGTTCATGGAAATCTGGCATTGTTTACAGACAATGAAAAGCCTATCGCAATCAAGGTTATGGCAATTCACATATTGCTCGCAATCTTTTTCACAGAAAGTGCAACTGGTAATGGCTTGTCCTACATCAGAAACTAAGCGGTCATCGAACACGAATAAGCCGCCTTCCCAATTCGTGTCAGGAAATTGATTGACATAATTAATGATTCCGCCTTCTACTTGGTAGACTTGCGGAAAACCTTGCTCTTTCAGATAGGCGGATGCTTTTTCACAGCGGATGCCGCCGGTGCAATAGAGAACTATTTTTTTTTCTTTGTATTGCTCTAGTTCTCTTATGGCTGCTTTTGGGAATTCTCTAAAATTTTGGATAGGGAGTTTTACCGCGTTCTTGAATCTACCCACTTCAAACTCGTAATCGTTTCGCGCATCAACAATGACAAAGTCTTCATTTCTCTCATACCATTCTTGGAGCTGTTGTGGTTTGAGGTGCAGCCCTTTGCTTTTAGCTACGTTCACTTCTGTTCCAAAGGCACAGATCTCATCTCTTACTTTGACCACTAATTTATGATATGAATTCTGCTGGTAGATCTGTTCTCTGAAAGTAAGATCAGCAAATAAAGGGTATCCGGTAAGGAACTGCTTAAGTTGTTCTATCTCTGCAATCTCACCGCATACTGCTCCATTGATCCCTTCTTTTCCCACCAGGATTCTTCCTAAGATGTTATTTTTGTGGCAGTATAATCTAAGCTGATCGCGTAATGATTCTGGATTCTCCACATTTGCGTACTGGTAAAAGGAGATGACTTGGTATGGCATAGATAGTGATTCTTATCGTGTTTTAAAAATCTTTGTTTGTTATTTTTATGAGAAGAGGTTACTGTTGATTCATTTCAGAACTATCGCAAAGATTTTATAAATCAATTGCTATTTATGAGAATCATGGCGGATGAAAGATTAGATGGTTTAGACAAATTAGTAGAAGACTCCACTAGGCAAAAGAAATCTTATCAGTTTCAGGTTGGCGAAAAGTTAGTCTATCCAGCTCAAGGAATTGCGGAAGTAATTGAGATAGAGAATAAAAATATTGGTGGTAATGATATCTCTTTTTATGTACTTTGTGTTTTGTATACCGACCGTAAGATTATGGTGCCAATAAAAAATGCACCAGCTGTAGGCCTGCGCGCATTAATGTCTGATAAGGAAATTGAACAAGTTTATACTATCTTACGAGAGTCTTCTACTCATACTTTTGACAATCAAGCCTGGAATAGGCGTTATCGCGGGTTTATGGACAAGATTAAAACCGGATCAATGTATGACGTCGCTGAAGTAATAAGAGATTTATACTGTCTTAAAAGAGATAAGCAGCTTAGCTGGGGAGAAAAACGTATGCTAGATACTGCTCGCACTTTGATTGTCAAAGAGATTGCTATGACTCGAAATCAAACGGAAGAGACTATCAAAAAAGAAATTGAAGTGATATTCTATCGGCCTGATGAAAACTTTTAAAATATTCCCGCTTTAGGAAATCATGGTCATTCATCTTACTATGACTCTGCAACAAGCACTAGAACATATTAATTTCTCCGGCGAAGGCTATGAGTTTCCAATATATCCGAAAGAAGAAGTGCGTTCTCATCTAATTTCTGATGAAGTGGTAGAACAATACGGTCATGCCAAATGGGCAGTGGTCGATATCTTAAATGAAAAGTATGGCTCTCTTCTGTTCAATAAAATAGATCTGCATAACTGGCTTGAGAAAAATAAGAATGATGAGGTCGCTTATTTCTTGAATGAAGCCGGTTCAAACAGCTTGAATTATGCTGAGTTTCTAGCTCCCTGGCGGTTTCATCTATGGTTAGGAAAGAATGGCTTTGTGATAGGGATAGAGCAAAAAGGGGAAGGGTTTAATGCGACTAAAGTTAATGATGAAAGGATAAAAGAACATCAGGGTGGAGCATTTGCTTTCTTTAGGGAATGTAAAGGAACGATATTCTTCGATAATCCTGAAGAAGCAAAAATGGTCTATTTTCAGCTAAATTTTTAAAAATAGACCTATATTCTGGAGTATATGGATGATAAGAAGGCATTTTTTGCACGAAAGACTCCGGCACAGATTAAGGAAGGAAAAGAACCGGTCATTTTAGAACAGAGAAAAGTAGTGTCAGCTCTTCAGAATCTATCGCCAGATCGCTATGCGATCATTCCAGAAAATATTTTTGATGCTGACTTTGATCCACAGAAATTTTTTAAACACGGTGAGACCATCTGGCTACCAAATCGTTCTCCTTTTTGGAAAACCCCTGTTGCTTTATTACGGGAAGCGATAGAGCATCCTCAAACTCGTTTGGTTCCGTACCTTAGCGGATTTTCTTTTAAACCTCTTTCACGCGTAGATAAAAAGATCAGAAGAGTCCCTTTAGTGGAATTATTGGAAGCTGCTCGGATCTTAGCCTATGGAAAAGAATATCCTGGGGCAGATGTGACAGTCGATCACGAATATGCTACCTCCTTAAGAGTAAGCCAGGAAGGAGGCTCATTCATTGTCAGTACGCCTTCCCGGACTAAAAAACATCCTCGTTATCGTTTCAAGATAAGCAGCATTCCGGTTGATGCCAGAGATAATTTTGTTCACACTATTCCTTATGGTTTTGTGAGTAGAGAATTGGGTGTGGAGAGCAAGGCTTTTCGGGAATTACGCTTCACCTTTCGGGGAAGTTATGAATCAAGTCAATTCAATTATATCCAAGCTCATGAGATAGCAGCAGCTTACGCCATCGCTGAGACGGAATTGAAAAAAGATAATGATGCTTCGGCAAGATTTTTGTTATTCCCTATTGTCTCTCAGCAAGCAGTAGATCTGTATCAAAAACTTCTTAATCGTACTATTCTACAAGTCACTGAGAAAGATAAAAGCCAAGAAAAACATTTGACTCAAGCTCATATGGAAGCGATTCTTTGGTCTTTTGTACGTAGGCAAGGATATGAAGCTGGATTTGACGATACTGCGCTTTTAGAAGGAAGAGTGCGCAACTATAATTGGAACAATCATGTATAAGCTCAAACAGATCATTGAGGATTTTGTAGTGATAGAGATTCCTGCAGTTAAAACTGAACCACATGGCCGATATCTTTACGTATGGATAAAAAAGAAAGGAGCGAATACGCTGGATGTTGTAAAAGAATTAGCAAGACAATTACGGCTGAAGGAGAAAGATATCGGTTTTGCGGGAAGCAAGGATAAGCATGCGGTTACTGAGCAGTTGCTTTCTATCATCGGCGAGAAGAAAGAGATAGTAGAGCTGATCAAGATTGAAGACGCTTCCATAGATTTTTATGGCTATGGGAATCAGCCCATCTCTCTGGGCGATTTACAAGGAAATCGATTTGAGATAGCAATCAGAAATCTTGATGATGAAAAAGTAGATCAAATACATTTTTTGGAGAATTATTTTGACGAACAGCGTTTTTCTCTTCACAATGTAGAGATAGGAAGATATCTTCTCAAAAAAGAATTTGCCAAAGCAGTATCTCTGATTGATGAAGCGAAGGTCAAGCGATGCTTGGAACAAAAACCAACTGACTATGTGAGAGCTTTGAAGGTATTGCCTAACCGGCTATTACGGATGTATGTGAATGCTTATCAGAGTTACATCTGGAATAGGACTGTAGCAATGTATTTGGAAAAGAAAGGAAAGGTTTTGAAGAAGGTTACTTATTCTGAAGGGGAATTAGTCTTTGTTTCCAATGCTGCTGATTTTAAGAATTTGAAGATTCCACTGATAGGTTTTGGCTATGAAGATGTTGATGATAAAGGAATTCAAGATATCATTGATGAAATCATGAATGAAGAGAATCTTTCTTATGCTGATTTTATCATCAAGCAGATCCCAGAATTGACTCTGGAAGGAGAACTGCGGAATGTTTTTATTGAAGTGAAAGATTTGAAAATAGGAAAAAAGGAAGAGGATGAACTGAATGCTGGCAAGAAAAAAGTAAAAGTGAGTTTTACTCTGCCTAAAGGATGTTATGCGACCATGGTAATCAAAAGGATTATTTGTTAAGAGAAGTTTGAATAATTCACTTTTTTTGGCCAAACTTCTCTAAGAGACTTTGCAATACATGAAATGGGAAAACTATCTCATTTCAGTACAGAAATAGAATATTCTTTCTATTTCTTGTAGTCGTGATTTTGACATTTTCAGATAATCAATTTGTCAAAATCACTATTTTGCAAAGTTCTCTTAAGACACTTCTTACAAACACCGGTAATATCAATCTGGAAATGACATAACTCTCCTTCTATCTGTTCATCCAGAAAATCTAACTTTTTAAGATCAATGTGTTTACGTTCAGAACATCTCTCGCAGGTGAAGTGGCAGTGGTTCTTTTTGCTGTTGGAGTATAATGTCTTTCTATTGCAGAGAAAGGAATGAATCTCTCCGTTCTTGGTCAAGTCATTCAGGAAGCGGTAGATAGTAGCAATCCCTATCTTGGCATTCTTTTTTGAAACTTTCTTGTACAGATCTTCGGCGTTGAAGAAGGAACTGAAGTTAGTTATCTCTTTTTCAATCAATTGTTTCTGTTGGGTTGCGCGTTTCATTTTGACTCACTGCGTTCGTAAATGCCCATCCATTTTTTTCTTTTTGAGTATTACTGATAATGAGAATCAATAATATTTATAAAGATGTTGTAGTTTAATTGAGATATGGTTTTGGCATCACTTTATGCGATTATTAGTGTAGTGGTGGTTTCTCTGTTTTCTTTGGTGGGTATCTTCACCCTGGCTATCAATGAGAGACGCCTTCATAAAATATTGATGGTGCTGGTAAGCCTTTCTGCCGGAACGTTGCTGGGTGATGTTTTTTTACATATTCTTCCTGAAGTGGTGGAAGGGCATGGATTTACAGTAGCAGTATCGTTGTTAGTCTTAACAGGTGTCCTAATCTTTTTTATCTTGGAGAAAGGCATCCATGCTCATCATTACGAACCATCTGAAGCACATCATTTATCTCAAAAAGCCCATGTCGGTTCTCTTATTCTTTTGGGAGATGGACTGCATAATTTTCTAGATGGCTTAGCGATAGCCGGAGCGTATCTCATAAGCCTGCCCGTCGGTGTAGCCACTACCATCGCAGTAGTGCTGCATGAAATCCCTCAAGAAGTGGCTGATTTTGGGGTTTTGTTATATGCCGGATTTTCCAAAGGGAAAGCCATCTGGTATAATTTTCTTTCTGCATTGACTGCAGTTGCCGGAGCAATAGTCGGTCTTTTGATCGGCAGTAGAGTGGAAGCAGTAGCATGGTATATCTTGCCTTTCACCGCTGGAGGTTTTTTGTATATCTCTTGCGCTAGCCTGATTCCGGAATTACATAAAGAATGCGGCTGGAAGGAATCGGTCGGGCAGATCTTAGCTTTCGTAGCAGGTATCGGAATAATGGTAGCTTTGCTGTTGTTAGAATGAATATTTTTTAGTTTATCTTTTTGTAATAACTTTTATAAGCAAAGGGACTTCTTTTTTAAAAATGGTCTATGATAAACAGAAGAGAAGAGTCATACTTCCTGACACTACCTTATGCGCGATTGTACGAGATGAAATCATGAATCCTGCCGGTGGCATTATCGATTTCATTGAGTCAACTGTGCCATATGTAAAAGAGGCAGTGATAGTTGATGGTTTATCTACGGATGGTACCAAGGAAGCTTTGGATGAATTAACACGAAAGTATACTCATCTTCGCATTTTTGACCGTCAATTTACAGATTATGCTGATCAAAGAAATTATTCACTCCATCAAGCTTCTTTAAAGAGAGCCTTGATTTTAGATGCTGATGAAAGGTTGACTTACAATGATTTTGTAGAATTAAAGGAGGTCATGAAAAAACAATCTGCCTGGGGGTATAGATTTAAATTTTTGGATATTTCTCCTGAATCTCCACGAGGGATAAGGGGTACTGGACATACTTTACGGTTATTTGAAAGATCTTCTGATGCAAAGTATCAGCATAAAATGTTTGAATTTCTTTATATTGGAGATTTTAGAGAGGATAAGGCAGAAGGAATATCGGTGATTGATTCAGGGATCAAGATCAAACATTTTCGACCTAGTCTGGAAGGAATATATGCTAAAAATGATCAATGGTACGGCGTGGTTAGGGCAGGAAGAGCCCCAGAAGCAGGACCGCATACATTGGAAGGATTTAATCTTTGGAAAGCATATAATCCTGCTAGAGAGAATTTTAGGTAAATGTCAATTTAATAACCATCCTGTACTACTCTCTTTACTTTTTGATACACTTCATTTGGACTTCCCATTCCGTCAATCTTTTTCAGGATTCCTTTCTTTTGATAATATTTAATGACCGGCTCAGTCTCTCTATGATAGACGTTGAAACGTTCTTTGATGACTTTTGGAGTATCGTCTTTGCGCTGCACTAATCTCTTTACTATATTTTTTGGAGGGGGTAAGTATTTCAGATGATATGTCTTTCCCGTCACCGGATCAAGAAGCCGTCCAGATAATCTTTTGATGACTTCTTTTTCAGGAACATCTAAGTAAATAACTAAGTCAATCTTCAAATCTTCTATTTCTTTGGCTTGCTCAAGAGATCTTGGGAAGCCGTCAATGAGGTAATTATTTTTCTTGCTGATGGCTTTCTTTGCCAGATGTACAGCCAGCTGGTACGGAACGAGGTCTCCTCTATCGATGTAACTGCTGATTTTCCTTCCTAAGGTGGTTTTCTTCTTTGCCTCTGTACGTAGCAAGTCTCCGACCGAGATGTGCAGAAGGCGAAAATCTTTAGCTACGCGCTCTGAGACAGTACCTTTTCCGCTTCCCGGGTGACCTAGAATGATTAATTTCATGATATCCGCTTTTTGGTTATTAAAGTAAGATGTATATAAATAATTTATTGTTTTGAGAAATGTTTTTATAAGCCAGAATTAATAGAGTAATATGCCTAAAAATTTGTTTTTTCAAGTTTTAAGTTCCAACGGCCTTAGATATAAGTATGGATTAGAAGTGATTTATCGTGAATCACATCTTCCTACGACATTGTCTATTTTCTTTTGTTCAGTCAAATATACAAAAGTAGAGGGAAAAGGCTTTGTGGTGGATTCGAGCAGGACTAATTGTTATGATTTTGATTATAAATCTGGAAATTTAAATTATGTGTCATATCATAATGGTGATTTTAGAAAGCCAAATTTCAGTTGGAGTGATACCAGGATAGCGCAATTTGAATATGATACCATAACTAAAGAACACCGTAGTCAAGCAGAGAAAACTGCCCAGAGAGTTTATGATCATCTTCAGAAAGAAAAAGAAGAAATGAGTGATGGCGACTGGCAGAAGAAACATAAACCTTTCTTATCTTCTTTGGAGAAGATCATCGCAGAAAAAAAATAATCTATTCTTCAATAAGCTCGGTCTTCTAAATGAGAGTTAGTATAGTTCTATAAAGCAACACTTATAAATGATTTCTGTTTGTATAATGATATGGATAAAAGGTTTATGATAGTTGGCTTGTTGTTACTATTATTACTCACATCTGTTTCCGCGCAGGGAGAACAGTCTTTCTGGCAGAAATATGATTGGTATATCATCGGTGCCGGAGCAGTATTGCTGGTCTACGTCTTATTCAAGATCACTAAAAAATTAGTGATTTTAGGCCTGTTATTGGTTGCGGTTGCAATTGTCGTTAATATGTTCTTAGTACAGAATAACCAGGAAGTGGGCGTGGTCGGTGATATACATTATCATGCTGATTTTGCTATATATCTAAATGGGCAGCGTTACAACTTCTTCCAAGAAAAATATATGTCTACCCAAAACAAGTCTTTCAGTAATTTTGCGCATCTGCATGATCTGAAAGGCAATATCATCCATAAGCATGCTTCTGGCATCACCTTAGGTTTTTTCCTGGATACTTTGGAAATGAAATTAGACCAAAGATGTTTAGTATTAGATGATGGGACTCCCTATTGTAATGAAGGTAGTAAGGAATTGAAATTTTATGTCAATGGAAAGCAAAATGATGAATTTGACCGCTATGATATTCAAGATGAGGATAAGATTCTGCTAAGTTATGGTGATGAAACACCGGAAGAAATTCAAAAGCAGCTTGCTGCGGTGACTGATGAGGCATGTGTCTATTCGCTGAAATGTCCGGAAAAAGGAGCGCCTCCGGAAGAAGCGACCTGCGTAGGAGAAACGTGCGAGGTGGAATAAAATGGTCCAATGTATTGATTGTGGGAAAGAATTCAGTTCAAATGAGGGATTGCAGCATCATAAGGAGTCGAAACATGGCGCGGCAAAGAAAAAATTGGTTGTGAAACAGAGTTATTATTGGTATGCTGGCATTATCACTGTTTTAGTCATATTGGGAGTGTGGCTGTATTCTTCGGCTGGCGCGCCCGGGAAGTATGATACTCTGGCCAGCTGCTTAGGTGAGAAGGGAGTTACCTTTTATGGAGCATTTTGGTGTTCTCATTGTCAGGAACAGAAACAGTTGTTTGGAAAATCAGCCAAGTTATTGCCCTATGTAGAATGTTCTACTCCTGACGGCAAGGCACAGACGGCTATCTGTATCAGCAAAAAGATTGATGGATATCCGACCTGGGAATTTGCTGATGGAAGCATGATTAGCGCGGTAATGAAGCCGGAAGTATTGGCGGAGAAAGCCGGGTGTGAATTGCCGAGTTAAAATGGTTTGGAAATTTTTACTTTTTTTTAGGTGGATTGACGATTGCAGAGATTTTGTTGAGATGAAGGGAAAGATTAGACTTAACGATGTTAAGTTGCCTCTACTTTAGTGAGCGAGAGTAAAATTGATTAATAGAATTACGAGCGAACGGAGTAGTGGTCAATCTGAACATAGCGAAGGTTGAATTTATGGCGCAGAGGAAAAATTAAAGTAAAAAAAGTTAAGGGCAAAAGCTTATTTATACTTAACAGCCAGAGCGTCAGCAACTTCTTTCCATGCAGGATCAATTATAAATACTTTAATTGGTTGTCCCGGTTTTGTTTGGAAAAGTTTGCCATCGAGAGAGATATTTTTAGCAACTGAACTTTCAATTAAAGCAACCAATTGATCATTAGGCATAGTTGATGGATGAGCAATCCCTATGGTTCCTGTTGAACTACTAGGAGTTCGATGATAAGTCATTTCAGATTGTTCAATCCATTGTTGTGGTTCTCTCAATGTGATATAAGGAAATTGTGTATCACTCGGTGGTTGATCACAGATAACTTCAAATCCTCTTTCTTTTAAATACCCAGTTTCTTCTGGTGATAATTTTTTTTCCATTTTCTTATTCCTCCATTAATCCTCAAGAAATATTGAGGCGTTTATTTCATACCCTCTGAAAATCTAAACTCTAAAAGTTCTAAGAGTTGGCTTGCAGAAGTCCTACCCAAGCCTTTGGCAGACTGGTAAATCAAACCTCTCACTAAATGTTCTGCATCTTCTGGTAAAAATCGTGCGCTAATAGGTTTAACCGGATTTTGGATGTAATTCTCTTTCTGATAAGATAATACTAAATCTCCGTTGTGTGCTACATATACACCATAAGCACCTCCGCTTTGAGTAGGTAGCAGGAAGTTAGAGATTTGTTCCGTCCGGTTAGCCTCATCTAGGATAGGTATTTGAGCATCATCTTCTCTCAAAAATGATCCTAGGTTGCTTTCAAATCCTCCAAAATGCTCTGCACAAGTTCCACCGCCTTGACCTAGAGAGCGACCCCATTCAATGAGTTTTGTTGCATTATCTTTTCGGTAATCTGCGGCAATATCTTGCTGTTCAATATATTTCATGACTGCGATGAAGAGGGTCGCTTCTGTGGAATGATATGCTGCTACTGCAAGCCGGTCGGCTTTCATTTCCGGTCTCATTTCAATAGGATTACCAAATGGATTATGGGTAGGATATGCTGCGATATCTGTTTGATAAATTCTTAAGTCAGCATTGCCATCTCCGGTCACTTCTGTCACAATCTCTGAACCATCATCACGTTTTCGTGTCCATTTATATCCATTTTTAAAAGAATCCATCCTGTTTGATTGCTCTTTGACAAATGCACCGACGGTAGTGACAAACTCGGAGGCTGAAGAAAAGCCAAATCTTGCATAATCCCAGATCTCTTCAGGTTTTAACACCATCGAAGCAAGGTCTCCAGAGAATAACAATAAGTCTTCTAATTCACATGGTTCTATTATTTCTCCTGAATGCCTTTGAATTTTCCATCCAAAATTCTCTGGCGTATTTACCATTTCATTCATCATTCTTCGATATGGAACTGCAAAATCACTGGGAAGATGGTTATAATAACCTTGTTCTTGCAGATATTGGGTGCTTCTGATAATATCTCCACCATAAACAAACCCATTAATATCAGGAAGTCCATCTTCGGATTTTTCTAGTTCTTCTACTCTTGCTTTGATTCCTGATCTTTCAATTTTTTCAATGGCTTTAGGATATAATAAATAGTCTCTCATACTATTTTGAAATAAAAAGTTCTGTTAATAAGATTTATGGTAATCTGCAACTATTATCTTTTCACACATTAAAAGGAGGATAACTCCGCACTTTCATGACTTTTCCTTAGTAATTCTTAAAAATAGAGCTTAAAATAGCTATATAATGCACACGTTAGAACTAAATTCACCGGTAGGGAACTGGGACTGCCTCAAGGCTGCGGTATATAACGGAGCTGATTCAGTCTATTTAGGAATCAAATTCTTTAATGCCAGAAGGTTGGCTAAAAATTTCTCTTTAGAAGAGTTGAAGGATGCAGTTTTCTTTGCTCATCTGCATGGGGTGAAAGTATATCTGACTTTCAATACTTTAGTCCGTAATGAAGAACTCCCGATGTGGTTCAAGACTTTGGAAGAAGCTTATCTAGCAGGAATCGATGCGATCATCCTGCAAGAAGTGTTTCTTGCGCCCTTGATCAAGAAATCGTTTCCCGGTTTACGCATTCATGCTTCTACCCAAGCTAGTCTGATGAATTACCATGGGATCAATCAATTTCCAGAACTGGATTTAGCGGTCTTAGCCAGAGAGTTAAACCAAGCGGAAATAAAAATCATCCGTGAACACACTAAAACAGAATTGGAAGTATTTGTGCATGGGCATCTCTGCATTTCTTATTCAGGTCAATGTCTGATCTCTTCACTGATTGGAAAACGCAGCGGCAACCGAGGCGTCTGCGCCAGCAGCTGTCGTAAGAGCTATAATAAAGAAGGATATCTTATCAGCGCCAAGGATCTGATGTTAGCTAACAGTATTGATAGAATCTATAACTTAGGAATTAATGCGGTAAAAATAGAGGGGCGCATGAAAAGTCCAGAATATGTCGCCACCACCACCAAGACCTACCGCCAGCAGATTGATGCAGCAGTCAAGAATAACTTTAAATCTATTTCTGCGCAGCAAGTTGATAATCTTAAAATGGGATTCAATCGTGATTTTACCACCGGATTTTTTGAAAATAATAAATCGATCGTAGGAAAAGAAATGCCGATGAACAGAGGCATTTATTTAGGCGACGTGTACAAGGGATTATTAGAACTGCAACATGATCTTGATGTTTTAGATGGTATAGGTTTTTGGCATCCTCATTTTGAAGGAAAGTTGAAAGGCGGCATAGCCTATAAAATTTTGTATGAAGGAGAAGAAGTAAAACATGCCGGTAAAGGCGATAAAGTCAAAATACCGTCACCATTTTTCTTTAATGGCGCGCAAGTATACTTAACCTCAAGAAACGAAGGAAAGAATTTGATTAAAGAGGAACCATTGAGCCTGCCATTAAAAATCACTGGGAAAGTTGATCAGCACTTAATTTTTGAATATCAGGATATGGTGGTTAATTCTTCTATCGCCTTGCAAGCCGCAGAGAAGCATGCCTTGACCGAAGAACAACTTAGATCAGAATTGCAAAAATCTTCGCGCTTGGGAATCCATTGGCAGATTGAAAATGTAGAGTTAGAGAATGTGTTTCTACCAAAACGTTTTTTGCATCAGGCTTTGGAAGAGCTGGAAGGAAAACTTCGTGAGAAAGTAGTTCCGTCAAGAACTTCTCACTTTACCGGTGTTCCGGTGGTTGCAGTTAAAGCGGTTGAGGGTGAGCCAAGATTGATGGTCAAAGTATATTCTCTGGCGCAACTTGAAGAAGCCCATGCTGCCGGAGTGAGTGTCATTTATTATGATGTCTTTAGTTTTGATGCAGAGATGGCTAAGAAGTTGTGCACCAATGCAAAATTCTTTTTAGATACTCCTGTAATAGTAACAGATCAAGATATCGAGAAGATTCAACAAATTGTAGATAAAGTTAAACCTGACGGAATAACTATCGGCAATTGGGGATTGTTAGATCTTAAGTTTAGCGGGGAGAAGCATGGTAAATTTTCCCTGAATGTCTTTAATGATGTCAGTGTTGACGCTTTGCGGAAAAGAGGAGTGTTGCCTACTATCTCTGCAGAGCTGAACGCCAAGCAGGCGTTGAATATGAAAAATAAAGAATTTATTTACTATGCGCATGGCCAGATTCCGGTGATGCATTTTAAAGGAGCATATCCACAGAAATCGTTAACGGACGAAATGCAATATACCTTTCCTTTACGTGTTGTTAATGGCAATACGGAGATGCTGTATTCACGGCCGATCGCCTTGTTTGAGAAAGTCAATGAGTTAGTTGCTGGTGGAGTTAGATGGTTTTTGTTGGATCTTACCAAAGATACTACTACTATTATCAAAGCATATCAGAAGGTGATTCATCATGTGAAACAAGATATTTCTATGCTGAAAAAGGGTACTACGATTGGTAATTATGTGAAAGGAGTAGCGTAGAGGATTGAGATTAATACTTATTTAAACCATTTTTTTGCATTTGGTCTACGATGAGGACAGCCAGGCCAACAACATGGTCTACGCTTCCCTTTGAGAAGATCTGAACATAATCTTTCTATATGATCTCTTCTTGTTTCTGATTTTTTGACAATAGTAGTCCAGCAGATCCACTCGTTACGTGCGAGAGGCATAAGACTGTTCCATTTTTTGAGAACATCTGGATTGGAAATTAAAGCTTCCTTCAAATCAGCAGGTACATTATGTACTACAGTGGTGGCGATAGTTTTATTAGTCATATTCTCTCCTTGTCATTTATAAAAAAGTAATTGGATTATATAAATTTTTTTCCATTGTTTCAATTACGGAGAAGGAAAATCCCCCTACAATAATTTAAGAAAAATTAAAATATTATTGTGTATAACTTTTGTTATGTTTCAGGGGCTTTAAGCGAGCCAGACTAGAATTAGTCTATCAAATAACTGGCGAGCTTGCCCCTGCAAGCATGGAACATGCGTAGAGTTTTTTCTCCGCCGAAAATGCCATTGATATCGGAGTTTTTCAGATTTAGTTTTAGTAGATAAGTAGTAACATTTATGGGGGGGACTTAGCCTTTTTAATAGAACAATATTTAAATACGTTAGTGCTTGGTAAGTATAAAAAGATGGTTGATTTGTGGAATAAAGATACTGAACTTGAGTTTTTTAAGACTGCGAGACAATTTGCTACTCCTGAACAACTTTTCTACAAAACGAAAGAGGGAGAATATTTTGCTTATTGGCCAAAAAGTTACAAAGGTCCTAAAAGTACACTACAAAGCAGAAATTCACTAATTGGTAATTTTACAGAAAAGTGGAGTGTTGATCTTCTTCAGAGTTTTGCTAAGAAGCATGGACTATTTGCTGTTCAAGGAGCAGTCTGCGAAGAAATAGGATTAAATAATAAATCGTCAGCTGACGTAGCAATATGTAAAACAAATGATATCGTTCAAAAAGCCAGCAATATTGTAATGTTGTTTGAAGTGAAGATGTCTGTAGTCTGGAACTGGAAATTCTCAAAAAGCAGTAATCAAGAAAAGTTCGAATGTGTTGGTGACTTTTCCTCACATAAAGGAAACCCTGGCTTATTAAGATCGGACAGTATGCTCAAAGCAATTGGAAAAAGTCTCAATATTCGGGTGTCAGGATTTAGCTCTTCTAATATTCCAATTATTGTTTTAGGGAATACCCCCATAAATAAAAGCTATTATGAAAAAGTTGATTACCTCAGGAAGAGTGGGATTATTCAGGGTTTCTGGTCTATTAACCCAAAGCCAAGAGATACCGAAACGTTAAAGAAAACTGATTTTAATGGTTTTGTAAAGATGGATACTTCTGAAGAATTATTTAATCATTTAGAAGGGTTACTGAAAGAAAAAAGAGAATTTTTCTCTGGAATGAGGACAATGCGGCAATTAGGGCAAATTATAGAAATTGCCGATAAAGAAACTACTTATGAAAAGAAAGCAGAAAAGTTTTTGTCCTTAATAAGAACGGAGAAAAATGGAAACTAGTACTGTAAGTACAAAAACCAGTAGCTTTGGAACAAATGGTAGATATAACCATGATTCTTCAGAATTTTATAGTAAAAAAATATACGCCAATCTTAAAATAAAGAATGATCAAAAAACGATTGCAGAAAATCCTGTACTGATAGAAAATTTAAATAAAATATTCTGTAAGTCTAGTGAGAAGATGCGTGAATTGCCAGATAACTCGGTTCATCTTATGGTAACTTCTCCCCCCTATAATGTTGGAAAAGAATATGACCAAGATTTAACACTTAAAGAGTATCTCACACTCTTAAAAAATGTTTTTAAAGAAACTCATCGAGTACTAGCACCAGGGGGAAGAGTTGCGGTGAATATTGCTAATATTGGTCGAAAGCCATACCTCCCTCTCCATGCCGAAATAATACAAATAATGGCGGACTTAGGTTTCTTAATGAGGGGGGAAGTTATTTGGGATAAAGGTTCAAGCTCAGGTGGATCATGCGCATGGGGGAGTTGGAAATCAGCAGCTAACCCTACTTTGAGAGATGGGCACGAATATATTTTAATTTTTTCAAAGGATTCATACCAAAGAAAAAAGTATTCTAAGAATAATACTATCACGAGAGACGAGTTTTTAGAGTTTACAAAGAGTATATGGAGATTTAATACAGAATCAGCAAAAAAAGTTAATCATCCTGCCCCATTTCCTGTGGAATTGCCACGAAGACTTATTGAATTGTATACTTTTGAAAAAGACGTAGTGTTGGATCCGTTTATGGGGAGTGGTACTACCGCTATTGCAGCATTAAAATCGGGTCGTAATTTTGTAGGGTATGATACTTCTAAAGAATATGTTGAACTGGCCAACAAAAGGATAGATAAAGAAGTAGGACAGAAAAAGTTATTATAAAAAGCAAAGTTTAATAATTCTAATGCTTATCCTTCTTAAGAGAGTAAATAAAGTGGCACCGTAGGGTCTGGAGTCCTACGGTGGGGCTCCACTCTCATTAATGAGTGTAATTTAGGGATTACAATATTTGTATATGCTTTTTTGTTCTTTTGCTTCTTTAATTCTTCTTAGCACGGATTTTCTAACAAGTCTTAGTAATGCAACATTGACCGGAACAGGACCATAATGGAAACCTCGATCCGCTAATTCTTTTTTAACTTCCGAAGTTTCTTTGGGTTTATCAAAGAAATTTTCTTCTTTTAACTTAATTATTCTTTCTTTTAATCCCTGTTTTGGAGTTCTCTTACTATTATTGGAGGTTTTATTTATTGATTTTCTACGAGAGATTGTTTTACCTCCCGCTGGAGGATTATCTAACAGTGTTTTGATGTGCTGTTCTCCGGGGTAAGTAATTCTGTATTCATATGCAGAAGCTCCTTTAGTGGTCACTTGTTTTCGATCGGCTAAATTTGGAACTTTCATCAATGCCATTCCAACGTTGTTAAAAGTACAAGGCATTCTAAATTTAAGGGAGAGTATCTTAGAGATTTGTTGTGGTGTTAGTCCATCAACATGATTGTCATTTTTAGCAATGTAAAGAGTATAAAGAGATAAATCCAAAGCTTTGCTTAGCTTAAACATAATGGGGTAAGCTGAACTATCAAGGGTGTTGATTAGTTTATCAGCAACATCTTCTTCAAAACTTTTGGATAATATTGTTTGATTATTAGATGCGGTTTTAGGGGCTGAATCTTCTGCAAGTAATTTATTAAGAATTATTTCAAATGCCCTACTTTTTAGGGGTTCTTCTAAATCTTTTACAGCTTCTTTCGCAGTGTCCACTTTCTCTTTGAGTGATTTTTCTTCCATTTTTAGTATATTAATCGAACTACTATTTAAATATTTCTATATTTTTTAATACTTTCAGAAATAAGTAAAGTTTTAGTCTAAGTCCCCCAACTAATACAATCTAAAAAATTTTGTTTATTAAATTTTAAGTTCCCTCGTTAGAGGCTGAGTGAGATAACGCCAGTTAATCCACGAAGAGTTTTTCTGAATGACTATGAAGAAAAATTGAATTTAATAAATGTTAGATTC
>Ga0080064_1001225_pt1 | contig 23937 bp, 25 predicted proteins | sample Subgrocontami54m_FD_69260 | JGI IMG/M metagenome (GOLD analysis project Ga0080064, IMG submission 69260) | Subsurface groundwater microbial communities from S. Glens Falls, New York, USA - GMW46 contaminated, 5.4 m (SPADES assembly) (version 2) ...
TTTAGGGGATGTGACCCCGGAGACGGATGCAACGCCTGCGCTTAACGGCGCTGCGCCAGACTCGCGGCCGGTCGCATCCCGCAAGCGGGGACCCTGCTCCCTGCTCGCAGGCGCGCCCGACGGCGAGTTATCGGCGGCGAACACTTCGCCCTGGATATTGACCAGCGCCGTGTCGCCCCAGCGCGCGAGCGGCACGTGTTCCTCGAGCGTGACTTCGAGCCGGTCCGGCCAGCGGCGGCGCATGCTGGCCTTGCGCACCCACGGCAGTTTCTCGAATACGGCGCGTGCCTGCGCCAATTCGAGCGTGAAGAAATTGCCCCTGATTCCGCGCCTGACGGCGAGCTCGACCTGCCCGGGCGTGACGTGTGCAAGTCCGCCGTATACATGCACCTCGCGCAACGGGAACACCGGCAGCCGCGCCACGTAGAGCGCCACTCCATAGGCTGCCGGTAAAAACGCGGCGGCGAACAGCAAATTTGCTATGGTGTTCAAAACCTCAGGCTTATCCCACATGGCATCCCTGCTGTGGAATGCAGCGCGCGGAGCGCGGCGTGGAAACAGCATCAGCCGACATGGGCTAACTCCAGTATCCGGACCACCAGATCGTCGAATTCAATGCCGACGGCGCGCGCCGCCATCGGCACCAGAGAATGCGCAGTCATGCCCGGAATCGTATTCATTTCGAGCACAAACGGATTTCCGTCATCTCGCAGTATCAGGTCGGCGCGCCCCCAACCGCTGCAGCCGAGCACTTCGATTGCGCGCATCGCCAGCGCCTGCAGCTGCTTCTCCTGCGCCGCGGGCACGCCGCATGGGCAGTGGTATTGGGTCGCGTCGCTGAAATACTTGTTCTGGTAGTCGTAGTTACCCTGCGGCGCCTCGATCCGGATCAGCGGCAATACCTCGATTCCGAGAAAGCTTGCGGTAAGCTCGCGCCCCGGCACGAACTCCTCGGCCAGCACGCGCGTGTCGTAGCGCAGGGCCAGCTCATAAGCCGCCGCGATCTTTTCCACCGACGTCACCTTGGTAAGTCCAAGGCTCGATCCTTCGTGAACCGGCTTCACGATCAGCGGCAGCCCGAGTTGTTCCGCCACGGCCGCCCAGTTGCTGCCTGCGGTAAGCATTTGATGGCGCGGCGTCGGGATGCCGCTTGCCGCCCACACCAGCTTGGTGCGCTCCTTGTCGAGGCTCAGCGCGGATGCCATCACGCCGCTGCCGGTATACGGGATTCCCATCAGTTCCAGCGCTCCCTGCACCGTGCCGTCCTCGCCATAGCGGCCATGCAGCGCGATGAATGCGCGTTCGAACCTTGCGCTTTTCAATTCGAACACCGGCCGCTCAGCCGGGTCGAACGCATGCGCGTCTATTCCCTTGCGGCACAAGCCTGCGAGCACGTTTTGGCCCGACATCAGCGAGATTTCGCGCTCAGCGCTCTTTCCACCCATGAGAACCGCGACTTTTCCAAAGTTACTCATGCGCCGCCTCGCTGGCACGCGGTGTCCCTTGAGCGGCCCTGCGCGAAAAGATCGGAGCTGATAATTTCACGCCTCATTCCTCCCCGGTCTCACCTCTCCGACAATCTTCACTTCGAGCTCGAGGTCAATGTCGAATTTCAGTTTCACCGCGTGGCGCGCAGTCTCGATCAGCGCCTCGATATCGGCGGCGCGCGCATTGCCGGTGTTGACAATGAAATTCGCGTGCTTGCCCGAAATCATTGCGCCGCCGCGCGCGTGGCCCTTGAGCCCGCACGCCTCGATCAGACGCGCCGCGTAATCGCCCGGTGGATTGCGGAATACCGAACCGGAGTTGGGCAGTTCCAGTGGCTGCGTCGCGATACGCCGCTCGAGCAGCAGCTTGATTGCGGCGCGCGATTTCACGCTATCTCCGCGCGGCAACCTGAAGTGCGCGGCGACGAACCATTCTTCAGGGGGCCGCGGACGGGAAGCGGCGGATGCGGCGGCCGAGGATTCGCCAGGGCTGACCTTGAGGCTGACGCGCCGGTAGCCGATTTCGTAGTCGGCGCGGGTACGCGAGTGCAGCCGGCCCGCGCGATCGACCGTGGTGACGCTTTCGACGATGTTCCAGGTCTCGCCGCCGTAGCAGCCGGCGTTCATCGCCAGCGCGCCGCCGACGGTGCCGGGGATGCCGGCCATGAATTCGGCGCCGCCCAGTTGGTGCATGGCGGCAAACCGCGCCAGTTTCGGGCTCGGCACGCCGGCCTCGGCAAATATTGTGTAACGTGCGGTGTGCGGCACGCGGGATTCCTCGCGGGCGATCTCGGTGCTGGTCCCACCATCGGCTGCGCCGCCGGATTTTTCAGTCTCCATGCGTATCCGGTTCAGTACTCGATGGGTAAAAATCACCGTGCCGCGCAATCCGCCGTCGCGCACCAGCAAGTTGCTGCCGAGTCCGACCAGGTAAACCGGTTCGCTGGGCGGCAACGAGGCGAGGAATGCACGCAAATCGTCGAGATCCGACGGTACGCAGGCACGATCGGCGCAGCCGCCGGTGCGCCAGCTGGTATGGCGCGCCATGGGCTCGTTCCGCCGCAGTTCGCCGCGCAGCAGTCCAAAAGGCATCGGCTCGGTCATGTCCATGGCGTCCGTTTTTTCACCCTTCGAATTTCGCCAGTTGCGCCGCGACTCCGCCGATAGAGCCAGCGCCCATGGTCACCACCACATCGCCGTCCCTGACCGCATTGCGGATCGCCGCGGGGAAGTCCGCGACCTGCTCGACGAAAATCGGCTCGACCCTGCCCTGCACCCGCACTGCGCGCGCCAGCGCGCGTCCGTCGGCGGCGGCGATCGGCGCTTCGCCCGCGGCGTAGACCTCACCCAGCAACAGCACGTCGGTCGTGAGGAAAACCTTCACAAAATCCTCGAAGCAGTCGCGGGTGCGCGTATAGCGGTGCGGCTGGAAAGCGAGCACAACGCGCCGGCCCGGAAACGCACCGCGCGCCGCAGCGAGCGTTGCCGCCATTTCAACCGGGTGATGGCCGTAATCGTCAATCAGCGTGTAGCGGCCACCGCCCGGCAGGGCGATGTCGCCCCAGCGCTGGAAGCGGCGTCCGACGCCTTTGAATTCCGCGAGCGACTTGACGATCGCCGCGTCGGGTGCGCCGACCTCCATGCCGACCGCCACTGCGGCGAGCGAATTCAGCACGTTGTGGGCGCCGGCGAGATTGAGCATGACTTCGAGATCGGGCAGCCGTGCGCCGTGCGGGTCGCTGCGCACCACCCGAAAGCGCATCCGACCCGCGTCGGCCCTGAGATCGACTGCGCGGATTTGCGCGTTCGCCGACAAGCCGTAGGTTGTGATTGGTTTGGTGACCGCAGGCATGATTTCGCGCACGTTGGGATCGTCAACGCACAGCACCGCGGTACCGTAGAAAGGCAGGTGCTGCACGAAGTCGAGGAACGCCTGGCGCAACCGCCCGAAGTAGTGGCCGTAGGTCTCCATGTGATCGGCGTCGATATTGGTGACCACGGCAAGTACCGGCGCGAGATACAGGAACGACGCATCCGACTCGTCAGCTTCGACCACTATGAATTCTCCGCCGCCGAGCCTGGCGTGGGAGCCCGCAGCCTCGAGCCGGCCGCCGATCACGTAGGTCGGGTCCATGCCGGCTTCGGCCAACACGCTCGCGACCAGGCTGGTGGTCGTGGTTTTTCCGTGGGTTCCGGCAACCGCAATACCCTGCTTCAGGCGCATCAGTTCGGCGAGCATCATCGCGCGCGGCACTACCGGGATCTTGTGGGCGCGCGCCGCAACCACCTCCGGGTTGTCGTCCTTCACCGCGCTCGACACGACCACCGCATCGGCGGCGGCGATATTGTCCGCGGCGTGACCGTGCGCCACTTTTGCGCCCAGGCTGCTCAGACGCCGCGTCACTGCGTTGTCGTTGAGATCGGAGCCGCTCACGCCAAAGCCCAGGTTGAGCAGCACTTCGGCGATGCCGCTCATCCCCGAGCCGCCGATGCCCACAAAGTGAACCCGCTTGACTTTGTACTTCATCGACGGCTCTCCCGACCGGAAACCGCGGCGCGATCGGCGGCCGGCGCCACTCGCGGCCGGTCGCATCCCGTCACCAAAATCGCGACGGGGCCCTGCTCCCTGCTCGTGTCGGCCCCACCTCTGCCCACGAAGTGAACCTTCTTAACCTTGTACTTCATGACCGGTTCCCGCATCCGGAGACCATCGCGCGATCGGCGGCCGGCGCCACTCGCGGCCGGTCGCATCCCGTCGCCAAAATCGCGACGGGGCCCTGCTCCCTGCTCGTGTCGGCCCCACCTCTGCCCACGAAGTGAACCCGCTTGACTTTGTACTTCATCGACGGCTCTCCCGACCGGAAACCGCGGCGCGATCGGCGGCCGGCGCCACTCGCGGCCGGTCGCATCCCGTCGCCAAAATCGCGACGGGGCCCTGCTCCCTGCTCGTGTCGGCCCCACCTCTGCCCACAAAATGAACCCGCTTAACTTTGTATTTCATGCCGCGAGCTCCATGCACGCTTCGGCGACCGTGCGCGTCGCTTCGGGCTTTGCCAGTGCCCGCGCTTTCTGCGCCATGCCAAGAAGCGCTTCGCGCGTAAAGCCGCGCAGCAATTCGGCGAGACGTTGCGGCGTGAGTTCTTGCTGCGGCACCAGGACTGCGGCACCGCGCTCGCTGAGAAAACGCGCGTTATGCGTCTGATGATCGTCGACTGCGTGCGGGTACGGCACCAGCACGCTCGCAATGCCGGCAGCCGCCAGCTCGGCTATGGTCGATGCGCCGGCGCGGCAGATGATGAGGTCGGAGCCCGCGTATTGCGCCGCCATGTCGGAGATGAACGGCAAGAGCGTCGCGCTCACTCCTGCGCGCTGATAGCTCGCTGCGGCCGCCGCAAGCTGCCGCGCGCCCGATTGATGGGTGACCTGGGGTCGCCGCTCCGGCGGGATTAACGCAAGCGCCTGGGGCACGGTTTCATTCAACGCCTGCGCGCCGAGACTGCCGCCGATTACGGTGAGCCTGAGCGGGCCGGAGCGCGCGCGATAGCGCTGCTCGGGGGCAGCGGTCGCGGCAATTTCGCTGCGTACCGGATTGCCGGTCCAGACCGCCGCGGTTGCCGTGCCGAACGCATCTGGAAAACCGGCGAGCACGCGATCGGCAAGCCTGGCGAGCACCCGATTGGCGAGTCCCGCGACCGAATTCTGCTCGTGGACGGCGAGCGGCCGGTTGAGCAACGAGGCCATCATGCCGCCCGGAAACGATACGTAACCGCCCATGCCGAGCACCACGTCAGGACGACGTGCAAAAATCACGCGCGCGCATTGCCCGAATGCGATCAGTAACTGCAATGGCAATACCAGCATGCGCAGCCACCCCTTGCCGCGCACACCCGACATGCTGATCCATGCCATCACATAGCCTTTCGGCGTGACCAGCGCTGATTCCATGCCTGCCCGGGATCCGAGCCAGACGATATTCCATCCCTGCGCGCGCAGGTACTCGGCGACTGATATCGCCGGGAAAATGTGCCCGCCGGTGCCGCCCGCCATGATCAACAGGGTTCGGGAAGCGTGAGGCGTAAGTCGTGGGGCGTTCATACCGCCAGACCCCGCATCATTTGCCGGTTCTCCCAATCGACACGCAGCAACACGGCCAGTGCGCAGCAGTTGACCGCGATGCCGCTGCCGCCGAATGACAGCAGCGGCAACGTCAGGCCCTTGGTCGGCAGCACGCCCATGTTGACGCCCATGTTTATGGCCGCCTGCACGCCCAGCCACAAGCCGATGCCCTGCGCGACCAGCGCCGGGAAACGGCGCTCCAGCGCAGCCGCCTGGCGGCCGATCGCGAAGGCGCGCACAACCAGGGTGGTGAACAGCGCGATCACCAGCGCGACGCCGGCAAAACCCAGTTCTTCGGCAATCACCGCGAGCAGAAAATCGGTGTGCGCTTCGGGCAGGTAGAACAGCTTCTCGACGCTGCCGCCGAGCCCGACGCCAAGCCACTCACCGCGGCCGAACGCAATCAGCGCATGCGACAACTGATAGCCCTTGCCATACGGATCGGCCCATGGATCCATGAAGCCGACCACGCGCTGCATGCGATACGGTGAAATCCAGATCAGCAGCAATAAGCCCGCGACCAGCACCGCGATCAGCAAAACGAGCGGCCGCGAAGTCATGCCGCCGAGAAACAGGATGCCGACCGATATGACCGCGATCACCGCCAATGCCCCGAAGTCCGGTTCGCGCAGCAGCAGCCAGCCGATTCCCAGCATTACCACGAGCATGGGCAGAAAACGCCTGCTGAGGCTTTGCAGGTCGGAAGCCTTGCGTGCGGTGTAATCGGCGGCATACAGCACCACGAACAGCTTCATCAACTCGGAAGGCTGCAGATTGAACATATACAGCGAAAGCCAGCGCTGGCTGCCGTTGACCTCGCGCCCGACGCCGGGAACCAGCACCAGCACCAGCAGCACGGCCCCAAGCAGGAACAGGAAAGGCGCCGATCGCTGCCAGAAGCGCAGCGGAAACTGGAATGCAATCGCGGCGAGCAGAAGTCCGAACGTCAGGAACATGGCGTGCCGCATCAGGTAATACGTCGGCTGATGGCCGGTCATGCGGCTGCCTTCAGCAATCGCAATGGACGACGAGTAAACCATCACCAATCCAAGCGCGAGCAGCAGCAAGGTGCTCCACATCAACGCGTGGTCGTACTCAGGCAATGGCGGCCGGCTCTTTGCGTCAGCGTAGTACATGATGTTTTCCACCGTCGCTTGCCGCGAGGTCGCGCACCGCCGCCGCGAATACTTCGCCGCGGTGGAGGTAGTCCCGGTACATGTCGAAGCTCGCGCATGCCGGCGACAACAGCACGACATCGCCGCTGCGGCTGACCGCCAGGGCCTTCCGTACGGCCTGATCCATATCGGCAACACGCTCGAGCGGCACGCCGCAGCCGTCGAGCGCGGCCGCGATTTTCTCGCGGTCGCGGCCGATGAGGATCACCGCTCGCGCGTGACCCGCAACCGGAGCGCGCAGCGGGCTGAAGTCCTGCCCCTTGCCATCGCCGCCCGCGATCAGCACCACCGGTTGCGCGAAACCGCTCAGCGCAGCGACGGTCGCACCGACGTTGGTGCCTTTCGAGTCGTCGTAAAAGGTGATGTCGTTGAGGACTGCGACCTTTTCCACGCGGTGCGGCAGCCCCTTGAAGGCGCGCAGCGCCGCAGTGATCGGCGCATCAGCGACGCCGATTGCATGACACAGCGCTCCAGCCGCGAGTGCGTTCGCGGTGTTTTGCATGCCGGCGAGCGGTATCGCATCCGCCGGCATCAGGGCGTACTCGCCGCGCGCGAGCCACGCCTGCCCGTCGCGTCGGGCCAACCCCCACGCCTCGCCGCCACGCGGCGCACCGAGACCGAAGCGGTAAACAGGACGGCCAGGCAGCGCCATGGCGTCGCTGTAAGCGTTGTCGCAATTGAGCACCTGCGCGCCGCCGCCATTGAACACGCGCGCTTTGGCCGCGGCATACTCATTAATACCGTCGTAGCGGTCGAGATGGTCTGCGCACAGATTGAGCATCGCCGCCGCGTCGGCATCGAGACTGGTGGTGCTTTCGAGCTGGAAACTCGACAGCTCGAGCACGAAGACATCGGGCATGGCCTGGCCGTCTTCGATTTCGGTCAGCGCGTTAAGCACGGGGGTGCCGATGTTGCCCGCCACCATCGTGTCGAGCCCGGCTGCAGCGCAGATGTCGCCCGCCATGCGCGTCACCGTGCTTTTGCCGTTGGTACCGGTAATGCCAAGTATCCTGGGCGTGGGCTGCCGGGCGTAGGGCATGAGGAGGCGTTGCGCCATTGCCTGCGCGAAAAGCTCGATATCGCCTGCCACCGGCACGCCGCGCCTGATCGCGGCCGCCACCGCCGGCGTGCGGCGATCGACGCCCGGACTGATCGCGATCAGGTCGGTACCGCGCATGCCGGAGTCGCGGAACTCGCCGCATTCGAGCGCGACCCCCGGAAGCTCGCGCCGGAGATCGTCCGCGCGCGGCGGCGCGCGGCGCGTATCGGCGACCGACACCAGCGCGCCATGCCGTGTGAGCCAGCGTGCCATCGACAATCCGGTTTCACCGAGTCCGAGCACGAGTACCTTTCGTCCTTTCAATTCCAGCATTGCCATTCACTGCGCCCCCCCATTCGCCTGTCACCGCAGCTTGAGCGTCGACAATCCGACCAAAACCAGCATCATGGTGATGATCCAGAAGCGGACCACGACCTGATTTTCTTTCCAGCCTTTCAGTTCATAGTGATGATGCAGCGGTGCCATGCGGAAAACGCGCCTGCCGGTCAGCTTGAACGAAGCCACCTGAAGAATTACCGACAGCGTCTCGACTACAAACACACCGCCCATGATGAACAACACGATTTCCTGCCGCACGATCACCGCGATGGTGCCGAGCGCGGCGCCCAGCGCGAGCGCGCCGACGTCACCCATGAATACTTCCGCCGGATAGGCGTTGAACCACAGAAACGCGAGTCCCGCGCCGGCCAGCGCGCCGCAAAACACCGCCAGTTCGCCGGCGCCCGGAATCAGTGGAAAGCCGAGATATTTCGAGAACACCGCGTGGCCGGCAACGTAAGCGAACACGCCGAGCGCGCCGCCGATCATCACCGTCGGCATGATCGCCAGCCCATCGAGGCCGTCGGTGAGATTGACGGCGTGACTGGTGCCGACGATGACGAAATACGCGAGCGTGATGAAGCCGAATACCCCGAGAGGATAGGCAACGTGCTTGAAGAAGGGCACGAGCAGGTCGGCTTTGGGCGGCAGGTCCATGGACAGGCCGCTTTGCACCCAGGCCATGAACAACGGCAGGATCTGCACGTTATTGGGCACCGAAACCGCAAACGCAAGGTAGATTGCGGCGCACAGCCCGATCACGGAGGAACTGGCGAACTTGTATCTTGCCGATAGCCCTTTCGAATCGCGGAGCACGACTTTACGGTAGTCGTCGACCCAGCCGATCGCGCCGAAGCCGGCAGTCACCGCCAGCACTACCCATACGAAGCGGTTTTCGAGATCGGCCCACAACAGCGTCGTCACCACGATCGCAACCAGAATCAGCGCGCCACCCATGGTCGGCGTGCCGGCTTTGGGCAGGTGCGACTGCGGACCGTCCCCGCGCACCGACTGACCGATTTTGAATAACGCAAGACGGCGGATCATCAGCGGCCCGACCGCGAAAGTGATGAGCAGCGCGGTAAGACACGCGAGCACTGCGCGCAGCGTGATGTAGTTGAACACGTTGAACGCGCGAATGTCCTTCGCCAGCCACTGGGCAAGTTCTAACAGCATGGATACCCCGCAACGCTGCGTTCAGAGTGCAAAGTACCGATTGGGTCAAAGTTATTCATATTTCGTTTGTCACTCCTCAATCGTCACTCCGCGTTCAAAGTTTTTGACCACCCGTTCCATGCGCATATACCGCGAGCCTTTGACCAGCACCGTCATGCCCGGCGCAAGCAGATTTTCAATTTCAACGAAAAGATCCTCGATGCGCCGAAAGTGCCGCGCATCGGCGCCAAATGCCTGCGACGCCGGCGCCGAGAGCTCGCCCAGCGTGAACAAGCGGTCAATACCCGCGACGCGCGCATTCGCGCCGATCTCGGCGTGCAGCGCAGCCGACTGCGGCCCCAATTCACCCATGTCTCCCAGCACCAGCAATTTCGCGCCGGGCATCTGCGCCAGCACCGCGATCGCGGCGCGCACCGAATCGGGATTCGCGTTGTAGCTGTCATCGATCAGCGTTGCGCCGTGCAGGCAGCCTTTGCGCTGCAGCCGGCCCGTGACGCCGGGAAACCGCGCCAGACCCGCAGCGACGGTTGCCACCGGCACCTGCAACGCAGTCGCGGCCGCACACGCGGCGAGAGCGTTGCGGACGTTGTGCAGCCCCGGCGCCGGCACTACGGCGCTCGCCTCGCCGAGCGGGGTCTTGAGCATGATTTCACTGTCGAGCGCGTTTATGCGGTAGCTCGCGCTTACCGCGGCAATGGCCTCGATTCCAAATTCAAGCTGCTTGCTGCCGGCGGCGAGTTCACGCCATAACTGAGCATGGCGATCGTCGGCATTGATTACCGCGGTACCGCCTGCTCTCAATCCTTCAAAGATTTCGCCTTTGGCGCGCGCAATTGCGTCGGCCGAGCCGAGAAATTTGACGTGCGCAAGTCCCGCGTTGTTGATCAGCGCCACAGTGGGCTCGGCGAGCCGCGTGATGTAGCTGATTTCATCGGCGTGGCTCATGCCCATCTCGATCACCGCGTAGCGATGCTCGCGTCGCAGTTCCAGCAGCGTCAGCGGAACGCCGATGTAATTGTTGAGGTTGCCGCGCGTGGCCAAAACGCCGGAATCGGAACCGGATTTCACCGCTTCGCGCAAAATCGACGCCAGCATTTCCTTGACGGTGGTCTTGCCGTTGCTGCCGGTCACTGCAACCAGCGGTATGTCGAATTGGCGGCGCCAGTACTGCGCGAGACTGCCAAGCGCGAGCAGCGTGTCCGCCACGGCGATCAGCGGCATTTGCGTTACCGCATCCGGCATTTCCTTGATCGCATCATGTCCCTTCTCGATCAGCGCCGCGGCCGCGCCGGCGGCGGCGGCGTGCGCGATAAAAGCATGGCCGTCAAAACGCTCGCCCCTGAGCGCGACGAACAGTTCGCCCTTGCTGAGCGTCCGGCTGTCGCTGCTGACTGCGCTGAATTCGGCATCTTGCCCCGTGAACGGCACGCCGAGCGCCTGCGCCGCCTGCGACACGCGCATCATGCGGCCGCCTCCATTACCGTTGTCGCAGCGTTGGCACCTGTACGTCGGCGTCTGGCATCATTCGCCTTGGTCGCATCCCCGCAAAGCGGGGCCCCTGCTCCGTGGCTCATGCGCCCCCCCTGAGCGCGGCGCGTGCCATCGCCATGTCGCTGAACGGCCGCCGGATGCCTTTCACTTCCTGATAATCCTCGTGGCCTTTGCCGGCGATCAGAACAACGTCACCGCGCCGCGCGTCCGATATGGCGTGGCGAATCGCCGCACCGCGGTTTTTCGTGACCACGAGTTTTTGCCTGATTCCGCGGACCCCTGAGAGGATGTCGCCGATGATCACCATCGGATCCTCGCGGCGCGGATTATCGCTGGTGACGATTACGCTGTCGGCGAGCCGGGTCGCGAGCCGTCCCATCAGCGGCCGCTTGCCGCGATCGCGATCGCCGCCGCAGCCGAACACGCATAGCAGACGCGAGGCGCCGGGCGCGAAGCGCGCGGCATCCGCGTCGACCAGTTCCCGCAATGCCAGCAGTACCTGTTCCAAAGCATCCGGTGTATGTGCATAGTCGATGACCACCAGCGGTCTGCGGCCGCCGCCGATTTTCTGCATGCGGCCCGCGACAGTATCGAGCCGTGCCGCCGCCGCGACCGCATCTTCGAGTCTGACCTCGCTGGCGAGCAGAACCGCGATCACACCCAACAGGTTGGATGCGTTGTAGCGCCCGATCGCCGGGCTTTCGACACTCGCTGCGCCCCACGGCGTTTTGACCTCAAAGCGCACGCCGTCGGCGCCGGCCGCGAGATTCCTGCCGATCACACGCGGCAGCCGTTTTGCCGCGCCGCGGGCCGCGCCAAAACCGTAGCCAAGCACATTGAGGCCGCGGCGCGGGATGCGTTGCGCCAGTTCGATGCCAAAGCCATCGTCGAGGTTGAGCACGGCGTGCCGCAGCGACTCGCATGCGAATAGCCGCGCTTTCGCCGCACGGTAACGGCGCATGGTGCGGTGGTAATCGAGATGATCGCGTGTCAGATTGGTGAACAGCGCGGCCTCGAACGGCACACCCGCGATGCGGTCCTGATCAATTCCGATCGAGGAGACTTCCATGCTTACCGCCTGCGCGCCGCGCCGCAAAAAATCGGCCAGCCGCGCATGCAGCCACACCGCGTCGGGCGTGGTGTTGGCAAGCGGCTTCAGCCTGCCGCGCATGCCGTAGCCGAGCGTGCCGATCACCGCGGCGCGTACGCCGCAATCCTCAAACGCGCGCGCAATCCACTGGCTGCATGTCGTCTTGCCGTTGGTGCCGGTGACGCCGATCATCCGTAACTGCGCACCCGGACGACCATAAACGTGGCTCGCGATCACGCCGGCGCGCGCGCGCAGCCGCGATACGCCGAGGTTGGGCACTCGCCACTCCGGGCGCCACTCGAATCCGCGTTTTTCCCACAGCACCGAGGCGGCGCCATTGGCGATCGCCTGCGCAATGTAGCTGCGGCCATCCTGCGACCCGCCCGCGTAAGCGACAAAAGTATCACCGCGTTTCACGCGCCGGCTGTCGGTGGTGAGTCGCTTGATAGTGAGCTGATCGATGGTGCGCAGATCGAGCCCCGCGACGGCGGCGCCGTATCCCGGGGCATGGGTTACGGAACCTGCTCTCATACTTCCTCTCGCACGTCCGGCGCGTTCGGCAGCGGCAACACCACGTTATCCAGCGGCGCGTCGGGTTTGACCGCGAGCATTCGCAGCGCGCCGGCCATCACTTCGCTGAATACCGGCGCCGCGACGGCGCCGCCGTAGTAACGCCCGGCGCGGGGCTCATCTATCATTACCGCGATGATCAGCTGCGGATCGGAGGCCGGCGCGAAACCGATAAACGATGCCACGTACTTGTCGGTCGCATAGCCGGCGCCTTCGAGTTTGCGTGCGGTACCGGTCTTGCCGGCGACGCGATAACCTTTTACTTGCGCGCGCGGCGCCGTGCCGCCGGGCCGCACCGCCAGCTCGAGCATCCGGCGCACCTGCATCGCGGTTTCGGCGGAAATGACGCGCGAGCTTTCGCCCGGCACATTGCGCCTCACCAGCGTTACCGGCTTGATTTCGCCGTCACTCGCGAACACGAGATAGGCACGCGCGAGCTGCAGCAGGCTCACCGAAATGCCGTGGCCGTACGACATTGTCGCCTGCTCGATCCGCTGCCAGCTCTGGTGTGCGCGCAGCTTGCCTGACGCTTCGCCCGGAAAGCCCACGCGCGGCGGCGAGCCGAAACCGACCTTGTGGAAAATGTTCCACAGTTGTTCGGAGGGCAACGCCAGCGCCATCTTGGCGGCACCCACGTTGGACGATTTCTGGATCACCTGCGCCACCGTGAGCGCGCCCAGGGGGTACACGTCATGGATCGTCGCATTGCCGATGACGAGCTGCCCGGGCGCGGTCTGGATCACCGTATCCGGCTTGAACATTCCGGTTTCGATCGCGACCGCCGCGGTGAACGGCTTCAACGTCGAACCCGGTTCGAACAAATCGGTGACGGCTCGATTGCGCATGCGCGCCGGTTCGAGCTTGCCGCGGTTGTTCGGGTTATACGACGGCAGGTTCACCATCGCCAGCACTTCGCCGCTCTTGACATCGAGCACCACGATGCCGCCGGCCTTGGCGCGATTGGCGGCGACCGCGTTCTTCAATTCGCGATAGGCGAGATACTGGACCTTGGTGTTGATGGACAGCGTGAGGTCACGCCCGGGCTGCGGCGTGCGGATGCTTTCGATGTCTTCCACGATGCGGCCGAGGCGGTCCTTGATCACCCGGCGGCTGCCGGCCTTGCCCGCAAGGTGTGCCTCAAACGCGAGCTCGAGCGCTTCCTGGCCCTTGTCGTTGATGTCGGTGAAACCGATCAGGTGCGCGGTGAACTCCCGGCCCGGATAGTAACGGCGGTATTCGCGCTGCAGGAACACGCCGGGAATGTTGAGCTCGATCACTTTCGCCGCCTGGTCCGGCGGCAGCGAGCGTTTCAGATACACGAACTCGCGCCGGGTGTCGGCCAGACGTTTGTCGATTTCAGCGACCTCGAGTTCGAGCAGCCGCGCCAGGCTGCGCTTTTGCTCGGGATCGGCATCGACATCGGCGGGGCTCACCCAAACCGACTCGACGGGGGTCGAGATTGCGAGCGGCTCGCGGTCACGGTCGGTAATCATGCCGCGCGTTGCGGGCAGGGCAATCACGCGGCTATAGCGCAATTCGCCTTTTTGCTGCAGGAAATCATTATGGAGGCCCTGCAGGTAAAATGCGCGTCCGAGCAATATGCCGAATGCCGCCAGCAGCAGCAACAACAACAGCAGCGCGCGCCAGCGCAGCAATGTCGGCGGCATCGCCTGCACTCCGGCGTTCATGGCTTCCGCTCCGGTTCAATCACCTGCACGCGCGACGACGGCGGCGCGCGCATCTGCAGCCGGCCGGTTGCGATTTTCTCGATCCGTGCGTGCATTGCCCATGTGCTCTGCTCGAGTTGCAGCTGACCCCACTCCACCTCGAGCTGCTTGGCGAGTTCCTGCTCTTTTTGCAGGTCTACATAAAGCTTGCGCGCTTTGTGTTGTGACGTCACAACAGAGAGCGCGCAGACGACCAGGATGCCGACCAGAATAAGATTTAATCGTGTCATCAACCGCCTCGCCGTTGCGGCCGCCGCACGGAGCATGCTGCAAAACGGCATTGCCATCCCGAAGACGCGAGGGAAATGACGCTCGCGGCTCTCACGCAGCGGCCTCCGTGCGCTCCGCCACCCGCATCACCGCGCTGCGCGCGCGCGGATTGGCGACTATGTCTGCGCTGCTCGGACGTTGGGCCGGGCCGATCAGCCTCAGCCGTGGCAGCGGCAGCTCGGCTGCGCGCACAGGCAGCCGTTTTGGCAGCGCCGGCGGCTGCGAATGCTCACGCAGGAAACGCTTGACGATACGGTCTTCGAGCGAGTGAAAACTGATCACTACCAGCCGTCCCTGCGGCGCCAGCACGTGCACGCATTGCGGCAATACCCGGGTCAATTCTTCAAGCTCCTGATTGACGTAAATCCGTAGAGCCTGAAAGGTGCGCGTCGCCGGATTCTTCCCTGGCTCGCGCTTGCGCACCGCACTTGCCACGATCTCGGCAAGCTGCCGTGTGGTTGTAACAGGGCCCCGCGCTCGAGCCGCAGCAACCGCTGCTGCAATCTGCTTAGCAAACCGTTCTTCACCATAATTGCGGATAACCTCCCTTATCTGCTGTTCGTCTGCGTCGGCCAGCCACTGCGCTGCGGTCGCGCCACGGCTGGTGTCCATGCGCATGTCGAGCGGTGCGTCGAAACGGAAGCTGAAACCGCGTGGCGCGTCATCAAGCTGCAGCGACGACACGCCGAGGTCGAGCAAAATGCCGTCGACCTGCGCCACGCCGCTTGCGCCCAGCACTTCGCGCAGGCGGCTGAAACATTCGTGCCTAAGCTGCATTCGCTCATCATCGATTCCCCCGCGCCCGGCAATTACCGCCGGATCGCGATCCAGCGCTATCAGACGTCCACGCCGTCCCAGGCGTGCCAGGATTTCCCGGCTGTGGCCGCCGCCGCCAAACGTGCAGTCGGCGTAAATGCCGGCCGCCCGCACTTTCAAACTGTCTACAGCCGCATCTAACAGGACAGGCAGGTGTGAGCCCTGGCTCACAACGAAAAGCCCTCCAGTTCGGGCGGCATGTCGCCGCCGCTGAAGCCGGAACTGCGCTCAAGCACCTGTTCCCACTTCTGCTTGTCCCACAGCTCGAACTTGTTGTTCTGCCCGACCAGCGTCACGTTTTTTCCGAGCGCTGCAAACTCGCGCAACGCCGGCGAAACCAGCACGCGGCCCGCGGCGTCCATTTCGATGTCTTCGGCATAGCCGATCAGCTGCCGCTGCAAATCGCGGATGCGCGGATTCAGGCTCGACAGTCCCATCAGTTTTTGCTGGATCGGCTCCCAGTCGGGAAGCGGATAAATCAGCAGGCATTTGTCGGGGTCAGCGGTGATCACGAGGCGTCCGGCGCAGCGCATCAGCAGCGCCTCGCGGTAGCGCGAGGGCACCGCCAGACGCCCTTTGCTGTCGAGACTGAGCTGCGCTACGCCACGAAACACAAATTCCCTTTCAGAGCGCGGAAGATGATTATTTCTCCCACTTTTCACCACGTAAACCCACTATATGAAAAATATACGGCATGGTCAAGCGCGATATAACTATTTCTGTTTTCAGGACAACGGCTTATGTGGGTTATTTCGATTTACGATTAAACGCAGGCGCCGATACTCGTTAATAAACAACGCAATAAAAAGCACTTTAAAAGTGAAACATCAATTTTATTTTTGACTATCAAAGGGTTACGACGAGACGCCGGCGTTGCTGAAAAGCAACACCCGGGTATGCGCATCCCCGCCCGGCGATGAACCGGGGCAAAGCAGGGAAATGCGCCGCGCAGCGCTGCGGCGGCGGGAAGGGCTTAAAGCGGGAAAAAACGGGGCGCGGAAAAAGCGGGGGCAGAACAGACGGGAGCCGGGAAACCGGCCCCCGGATTGCCGGGTTCTGTCAGAGCGCCGCGGCGACCGCCTTGCCGAGGTCGGAGGTTTTGGCTTTGCCGCCGATGTCGGGCGTGCGCGGGCCTGCGACCAGCACCGCTTCGATCGCCGCAATGACTGCCAGAGCGGCATCGTGATGGCCGAGATGCTCGAGCATCATCGCGCCCGACCAGATCTGACCGATCGGATTGGCGATGCCCTTGCCGTAAATATCTGGCGCCGAGCCGTGCACCGGCTCGAACAGCGACGGAAACTCGCGCTCGGGATTGATATTCGCCGAGGGCGCGATGCCGATGGTGCCGGTACACGCCGGGCCGAGGTCCGACAGGATGTCGCCGAACAGATTGGAGCCGACCACGACATCGAACCAGTCGGGATGCAGCACGAAATGCGCCGACAGGATATCAATGTGGTACTGGCTGGTTTTAACGTCAGGATAGCGCGCCGCCATCGCCTTGAAGCGCTCGTCCCAGTACGGCATGGTGATCGAGATGCCGTTCGACTTGGTCGCCGAGGTCACGTGCTTGCGCGTGCGCGTGCGCGCGAGTTCGAACGCGAAACGCATGATGCGGTCGACGCCGCGCCGCGTGAAAGTGCTCGTCTGTACCGCCATCTCGTGCTCGGTGGCGTCGAAAATGCGCCCGCCGATCGACGAGTACTCGCCCTCGCTGTTTTCGCGCACCACCCAGAAATCGATGTCGCCCGGCTGGCGCCCGGCGAGCGGGCATTGGATGCCGGGCATCAGCCGCACCGGGCGCAGGTTCACGTACTGCTGGAAATTGCGGCGGAACGGGATCAGCAGCCCCCACAGCGAAATGTGATCGGGGACCGTGGCCGGCCAGCCGGCCGCGCCAAAAAACACCGCATCGTGCCTGCGTACCTGATCGAGACCGTCCTCCGGCATCATGCGGCCGTGCCTGGCGTAGTAATCGCAGCTCCAGTCGAACTCGTCGAACTTGAATTCGATGCCGAATTTGCGGCCCGCGGCCTCGAGCACGCGCACGCCTTCGGGACCGGTCTCCTTGCCGATGCCGTCGCCGGGAATATAGGCGATTCTGTATTTTTTCATCCTCGCGCCCTTCTCATCATGGTGTTCAATCCGGCGCCGCGCTACGGACCTGCCATCGGCACCGGTAATCGTCGGACGCGGGAGTCAGCCGATAAGCCGGGTTCTGTCGGAAGCTTGCGCTCCCGTGACAGTCATTCCTCTCGACGCACGGTTGCCCGCGCGCTCTAGCCACCTACCCGCAAGCTCGGTGGGTCACGTCGTCGCTTGCCTATTTGGTGTTGCTCCGGGTGGAGGTTGCCATGCCGTCCGCGTTACCGCGAACGCGGTGCGCTCTTACCGCACCTTTGCACCCTTGCCTGTGCCTTGCGGCCATCGGCGGTTCGTTCTCTGTGGCCCTGTTCCTCGCCTCGCGGCGGACGGTCGTTAGCCGTCACCCTACCCTGTGGAGCCCGGACTTTCCTCTACCGGCGCGGTAAAGCGCCCGCAGCGACTGTCTGGCCAACTCCCGCTGTTATTTTAACACGCGCACCGGCAGCAGCGGCAAAACGCATCGGGTGCGCCGCGACCATTTAATTTGCGATGCGCCAGTTCACCGCGCCGCCGGCGCGCAACGGCACCAACACATCGTGGTGAAACGGCAGTACTTCGGGCACATTCCACGCCTCGTTCACCAGCGTGATGCGGTCCTGGTTGCGCGGCAGGCCGTAAAAATCCGCACCCGCCATGCTGGCGAAGCCTTCCAGCCGGTCGAGCGCGTTGGCGGCATCGAAGATTTCGGCATACAGTTCGATGCCGGCGTGCGCAGTATAGATGCCGGCGCAGCCGCACGCGGCCTCCTTGGTATCGCGCGCGTGCGGTGCGCTGTCGGTGCCGAGGAAAAATTTGTGATTGCCGCTGATTGCCGCCTGCAGCAGCGCCTGGCGATCTTCTTCGCGCTTCAATACCGGCAGACAATAGTGATGCGGACGCAGGCCGCCCGCAAGCAGCGCATTGCGGTTGAGCAACAGGTGGTGCGCGGTGATCGTTGCGGCAACGCGCGGCGGCGCGCGGAACACGAAGCGTACCGCGTCTCGCGTCGTGATGTGCTCCAACACGATGCGCAGCGCGGCGAATTTACTCATCATCGGATCCAACACCTGGTCGATAAATATCCGCTCGCGATCGAAGATGTCGGCGTCCGGAAAAGTCACTTCGCCGTGCACCAGCAGCGGCAGGCCGCACTCCTCCATTGCGGCGAGCGCCTCCCCGCACGCGCTCAATTTACCTACGCCGGCCTCGGAGTTGGTGGTAGCGCCGGCCGGGTAATACTTGACGGCGTAAACCGCACCGCTCGCCTTGGCGCGCTGGATTTCCTCTGCCGTGGTTGCGTCGGTCAGGTACAGCGTCATCAATGGCTCGAACTGCATACCCGCGGGCAGCGCCGACAGTATGCGTGCGCGATAGGCCAGCGCCATTTCGGTGGTCGTCACCGGCGGCCTGAGATTCGGCATCACGATCGCGCGCGCAAAGCGTCGCGCGCTATCCGGCAGCACCGCGCGCATATGATCGCCATCGCGCAAATGCAAATGCCAGTCGTCGGGACGTATCATGGTGACGCGTTTCATCGTTGTCTCCGGTGTGAATGGGCTATCGGCGACGGCAGAGCGAAATTCCCGCACTCCCTGGTTACTTCATTTGTTCATCGGCATTTTCATCTCCAGCGCGAGCCGGTAGAGCTCATTGCGCTGGCCGCCCCCGATCTGTGCTGCCAGCTTGACCGCCTGTTTGAGCGGCAGCTCGCGCAGCAGAATCTCGAGCGCACGCCGCGCCGCGCCGTCGTGGTCCATGCCCGTGTCCGCGGCGCCCTCGACCAGCAGCACGAATTCGCCTTTGATGCGATTGACGTCAGCCGCGAGCCATGCCGCGGCAGCGCCGAGATCACAGACATGGATGCTCTCGAACAGCTTGGTGAGTTCGCGCGCGATCGTGACCGGGCGTCCGGCCCCGAGCACCGCCGCCATGTCGGCAACGCTTGCGATCACACGGTGCGGCGCTTCGTAGAATACCAGCAGATACGGGGACGCCTGCAGCGCGGCCAGTTCGCGCCGGCGCGCCATGGCCTGCGGCGGCAGGAAGCCGTAAAACAGGAACTGGCGCGCCGTACTGCCGGCTGCGCAAAGTGCGCTCACCACAGCGCTGGCGCCCGGAATCGGAACCACCGGGTGGCCGGCTGCGCGCGCCAGCGCGACTGTTATCGCGCCCGGGTCTGAGATCGCCGGCGTGCCGGCGTCGCTCACCAGCGCGACCGCACCGCCCTGCTCGAGCAAGCGCAGGATTTTCTGCGAAGCGCGCCGCTCGTTGTGCTCGTGCAACGCGATGAGCGGAACGCTGATGCCATAATGCTTGAGCAGCCGCGCCGTGACACGGCAATCCTCGGCGGCGATGGCATCGACGCTCCTCAACACATCGAGCGCGCGCAGCGTGATGTCGGCAAGGTTTCCAATCGGCGTTGCGACTACATATAATGAAGGCCGCGCCACACCCGCCTGCCCATGATGCGCTTTATCATCCATCGCCTGAATGCCGCCCTGGCATTGCTCCCGGCGCTACTATACGGCGCTCTGGCCGCGTTCGCTACCGGAACTGCATGCGCCGCCGAGCCAGCCACCCGCGAACCGCACATCGCACTGATCCTTCCGCTCGACTCGCCTTCGTTAAGCCGCCACGCCGATGCGGTGAGGCAGGGATTTTTCGCCGCCGCCAAGGTGGCCGGAAAAAATGCCCCGCAGATGCGGACCTATGCCGTCAATGAAGATATCCTCACGGTGCTCACGATTTACGAACTGGCGGTCGAATCGGGCGCGCTACTGGTGGTGGGCCCGCTCACGCGCAGCGGTGTTGCCGCGCTCGCTGCGAGCAGCGTCGTAACGGTGCCAACACTCGCGCTCAATGTTCTCGAACCGGACTCGCCGCAGCCCTCCCGCATGTATCTGTTCGGTTTGACGGTCGAGCTCGAAGCCCGACAAATCGCGCGCCGCGCCTTCGAAGACGGCGGTCGCAAGGCATTCGTAATCAGCGATGCAACCGCGCTCAGCAAACGCATGCGCCAGGCATTTATCGAGGAATTCGCTCGCCACGGCGGCGCCACGCTCACGGAGTTCAGTTACGGCGAGGGCCAGGCCAGTCTTGGCAAGCTGCGTGATGCGGCAAACCTTGGCGTCGCCGATACAGTGTTCCTTGCGCTGGATTTCGCGCGTGCCCGCATCGTGCGGCCCTACCTTGGCAATGCGCTCGCGCTTTACGCGACCTCACAGGTCAATATCGGTGCGGCCGGTGCGCTCGCCGCACACGACCTCAATCTGGTGCGCTTTGTCGATATGCCATGGCTGCTGCAGCCCGATCACCCGGCGGTGATGGCCTACCCGCGCCCGCAATTCGGCGGCGCCACCGATTTCGACCGGCTGTATGCGCTCGGGATCGACGCGTTTCGCGTCGGACTCGACCTGCTGCGCGAAAGCCGGGACCCGGTGCTGGATGGCGTGACCGGCAACATCCGGCTGACCACCGCGCAGCAGTTCGTGCGCGAACTGACCGCTGCGCAGTTCGTCGGCGGCAAGATCGTCGTCCGCGCCGAATCGCGCCGATGAACCGCGACGGCCGTCACGCCGAAGACGTGGCCGCCACCTTCCTGCAGCAACGCGGCCTCAAACTCGTCGCACGCAATTACCGCTGCCGGTTCGGCGAGATTGACCTGATCGCGCGCGACGGCGACACGCTGGTATTCGTCGAGGTGCGCATGCGCTCCGGCAGCGGCTATGGCGGTGCCGCCGCCAGCATCACCGCAGGCAAGCGCGCGAAGCTCACTCGCGCAGCACGCCACTATCTTGCCGGCAGGTCGCGCTTGCCGCCATGCCGCTTCGATGCGCTGCTTGTCAGCGGCGCCGACGATACGATCGAATGGCTCAAGAGCGCGTTCGAGGAATGAATTGTGGGATAATTCCGGGAACGAGAGAACCCGAATATGGATTTGATCAACCGCATCAGCGAGAATTTTTCGGAAAGCGCGCATCTCAAGCTGCAAAGCATGGATGCGCTTGCGGGTCCGATCGCCGCCGCGGCGACGCGCATGGTGCATTGCCTCAAGCAGGACGGCAAGATAATGGCCTGCGGCAACGGCGGCTCGGCCGCCGATTCACAGCATTTCGCGGCCGAGCTGCTGAATCGCTTCGAGATGGAGCGGCCGGGACTGGCGGCAATCGCGCTCACCACCGACGCTTCGGTTCTGACTTCGATCGCCAACGATTACGACTACGATCAGGTGTTCTCCAAACAGGTGCGCGCGCTCGGGCAAAAGCACGATTTGTTGTTGGCGATCTCGACCAGCGGCAACTCCAGAAACGTGCTGGCAGCGGTGCTGGCAGCGCACGAGTGCGGCATGGATGTGGTGGCGCTCAGCGGCCGTAATGGCGGCAAGCTGCCCGAGCTTTTGCAGCCCTCCGACATCCATATCTGCGTGCCGGCGCAAAGCACTGCGCGCATTCAGGAAGTGCACCTGCTCACGTTGCATTGCCTGTGTGACGCGATTGATTGTCTGCTACTAGGAGTGGAATAAACATGCGCAACCTCAATCTGCTTTCACTGTTCGTCATCATCGTGGCTACGCTCGGCGGCTGCGCCGCGGCCGTGATGGGTGGGGCCGGCACCGCGGCCCTGATCGCCGAAGACCGGCGCACGCTTGGCACCGTGACCGAAGATCAGGGTATTGAAATCAAAGCGTCAAGCCGCATCAGCAGCCGGTTCAAGGACCCGCACGTCAACGTCACCAGCTACAATCGCATGGTGTTGCTCACCGGCGAGGCGCCCGATGCGGCGACCCGCAGCGAGATTGAGAGAATCGCGCAGGCGGTGGAAAACGTGCGCGGCGTCTTTAACGAAATCGCGATTGCGGGCAACAGTTCGCTGACGGCACGCGCCAACGATTCCTACCTGACCTCCAAGGTCAAAGCGCGCTTCATCGACCAGCGGAAATTCAGCATACTTCACGTCAAGGTCGTGACTGAATCGGGCATGGTGTACCTGCTCGGTCTGGTCAAGCGCGATGAGGCCACACACTCGACCGAGATCGCGCGCACCACCGGCGGCGTACAGAAAGTGATAAAGCTGTTCGAATACCTGGACTGACCGCGGTAGACCGCCTCCGGTGCGCTGCGGCAAGGCCGTATCGCGTCGCCCTCCAAGGAACCTGATTATCATGCCGAATATCACCATGCTCGACATCGACGAACTGCGGCAGACCAAGCTTGGGCCCTACATCGACAAGTGTCTTGTCAGCCGTGCGCCCGACCCGGGTTTTCACGCCATGATGGGCCACAACATCGACCTGTGCGAGGCGATGTTCGTGGCGTGGGACACGGTGTTCAATACCGGCACGGTCAGCCACAAGCTCAAGGAGATCATCCGCGTGCAACTGTCGCGGATGGCTTCCTGCAGCTATTGAGGCAATGTCCGGTCCGCTTCGGCGAAGCGGCAGGGATTGCAGGAGGATGAAATCGACGAGGGCATCGCGAATTACCGCGACAGCCCGAGGTTCAGCGAAGCCGGGAAGATCGCGCTGCGTTACAGCGAACTGATGGCCCTCAATCCCGGCGCGATCGACGCGGGATTCTACGAAGAACTGCGCCGGCATTATTCTGAAGCGGAGATCGTCGAACTGGGAACCTTCATCGGTTTCAACATCGGCTACCACACCTTTTTCGGCAGCCTGAAGTTCTATCCGATGTTCTCGCCCGATGGGCGGCTGGTGAGCCAGCAGGAATCGGAACGGCTCTACGGCGCCGTGCCAGCATCGCTCGCCGGCAGCACAGGGAGCTAGCCATTCCGCACATCGAGCCGCTGCCGTCCGGGGAAATCCGCGATCCCGAGCTTCGCGAACTGATCGCGCGTTGCGAGCAGCTCGGCGTGCCGGACGCGCTGTTTCCGCGCATACTCGCGCGTGTGCCGGATTACGCGAAGGCGCTGTTGCGCGCAATGCTGCTGTCTCACGGCGAGGGAAATGTGGACCACAAGCTCAAGGAAATCATCCGCATCAGGCTTGCCCGCACCGCGGGAGACAGATACTTCGCCGGCCTGCGTTCGGCCAAGGCGAAACAGCAGGGCCTCGACGAGCGCGCGATCGATGCGGGCGCGGACGACGATGACGGCGGCGCGCACCTGAGCCCGGCCGAGCGGTGCGCGTTGCGCTATGCCCGGCTCATGTATCTCGATCCTTCCCGCGTGGATGCCGGATTCTATGCCGATATGAAGCAGCACTACAGCGAAGCGCAGATCATGGAATTGGGCGCGTTCATTGCCTTCCACTACGGGATGCAGGTATTCATGCGCACCCTGGATGCCGTTCCGCTCGCGACTCCGAACCACTGAGCCCTCTCGCCAATGGAACCCATATTCATCATGAACGAAGACCAGCGCGCGATTCTGGATACGGTCGCGCGTTTCGTCGAAACCGAGGTCACGCCGCGCGCGGCGCAACTGGACGCGGACCCGGACCCGCAAAAAGGGTATTCATTTGAAATCGTCGAGAAGGCCCACGAACTGGGCATCCGCA